>CEOK01007570.1_pt1 | contig 32434 bp, 23 predicted proteins | sample 427001 | NCBI WGS metagenome assembly CEOK01 (sample SAMEA2591108, study PRJEB7988) | marine metagenome | isolation source: saline water (ENVO:00002010), including | reverse complement strand
TTTTTTGACCCACCGCATTAATATATCCTCATAGTACAAAAGTATTATTTGTTGTCTTTTTAGCTTTTTTGACCCACCGCATTAATATATCCTCATGGTACAAAAGTATTATTTGTTGTCTTTTTAAAGGTAAACTTGTAGTTATGAAAAATAATCAAATTACTCATCATGCTGTAACGGGTGGAGTAGAAAAGGCAGGTAGAGGCAGACAAATTCTAGATAGAATATTTTCCGGTATGTTCGATCACGTTATGATATACCCTCAAATTTGGGAAGATCCTGAAGTTGATTTAGAGGCTTTAAACCTCAGAAAGACTGATGAAATTTTAGCAATTGCCTCCGGCGGTTGTAACCTTTTGAATATGCTAACTGAATCACCTGACCAGATACATGGTTTAGATTTAAGTAGGGCACATCTAGCTCTAAATAAACTTAAGATTTGCGCCATTGAGAATTTTGAGAATTATGAGGATTTTTTTGAGTTTTTTGGAAAAGCCAACACTAATAAAAATATCCTTAATTTTGATAAATACCTTCTTCCCAACTTAGATGCTGAAAGTAAAAAGTATTGGCAGGCAAGAGCTCCCTTCAATAAGCGTATTTCAGCTTTCAGTCGCAACTTTTATAGATATGGTGCTCTTGGTAACTTCATAGGATTCAGTCATATTTTATGTCGATTATTTGGTATGCAGCCACAAAAGCTGCTGCATACCAAATCGCTTGACGAGCAGCGCATTTGTTATAACAGATCTCTGGGAAGATTGATGAAGCACCCTCTTTTGCGAATTTTAACAAAAACTCCGATTGCACTTTTTGCTTTAGGTATACCTACTGCACAATATCACGAACTAAAAGGTGAACATAAAAATATTTCTGAGGTTTTAGAAGAGAGATTAAGTAGACTAGCTTGTAACTTTGATATATCTGAAAACTACTTCGCATGGCAGGCTTTTGGTCGTCGGTACGATACGCAAGGCCGCAAAGCGATTCCGCGCTATTTAATGGAAAAAAATTTTAAAAAACTGAAGGAGCAAATTCACAAGCTGAATATTCAACAAAAAAATTTGACAGAATTTTTATCTGAGAGATCGCGAGATAGTTTAGATGCTTATGTTTTACTGGATGCTCAAGACTGGATGTCTAACGAGCAACTGACAGCCTTATGGATTCAAATAAATCGAACGTCCAAACCAAATGCTAGAGTTATTTTTCGCACAGCTGGAAAGAAGAATATTTTGCAAAGCAGATTACCTGCTGAGTTACTTAATGCATGGAGTTATGACTGGGAAGAATCTTACTCTCTTTATCAAAAAGATAGATCAGCCATTTATGGAGGATTTCATCTTTTAAAAAAAATTTAAAAATTTTCTTTATCAAAATTGATTAATTATGAGCAAAAAACATCAAGATAAGATGAATGAAAATTATAAATTCACAAGACACGTGTACGATATAACCCGACCTCTTTTTTTATTCGGGAGGAATTCTCTTCTTGAAGATCTGAATCCTCGCTTAGGAGAAACTATATGCGAAATAGGTTGCGGTACAGCTCGAAATCTTGTGAGACTTTCCCAGCGAACACAAAATGTACAATTAATTGGACTTGATGCCTCAACATTAATGCTTGAAAAAGCATCTTCTAAATTGAAGAAAAATAATCTCGAAAAGAAAATAAAACTCTATCATGGTATGGCTGAGAATTATATTTTTGAAGAGCAGATAGATAAATTTATTTTTCCATATTCCTTATCAATGATTCCAAAACCAAAAGAAGCCCTTACAAATATTTTTAACCAACTTCCTCCGGGTGGTTCTATTTATATTTTAGATTTTGGATCATTTAAATATTGGCCATCAATAGTTAAGGAGCCTTTTTTTGGATTTTTAAACTTTTTTCAAGTATACCCAGACCATGAAGTACTTAATATTTTCGAATTCAATAAAGAATGCAAATCTAAGGTAAAAAGTAAACTTGGGGGTTACTCTTATTTTGCTACTTTAACAAGAGGAAACTTTTAGTGCTATGACCTTTTTATTTTCTGCGGAAACCACTTAAAAGCAATTTCCTCATTGGAAAATCTCCAACTACACACGATAAAAGAAAAAATAGAAAAAATTACTAACACTGCAATATTCGTAAAAATATTAATATCCGCCTTCCCTCCTAAGGGAACCAAGATGGCATGCTTTAATAAATCTACGCCATAAGTATAAGGATTAATTTCAGCTATTATTCCCAAAAGGCCTGGGAGATTATCGACAGGGTAAAGTGACCCCGAGAGAAAAAATATCGGGAAAATAACAAAATTCATAATTGCAGCAAAATTATCTAAGGTCTCAGAAAAAACTGCTACCAACATTCCGATTCCGGAGCAAGTAATCGATAAAAGTATTACTGCTAAAAAAAAGAGAGGCCAATTTATGCCTAAGCTCAGTTTGCCAATCATAAATAAAATTATGCTAAGCAATACTACCTGGAAAAAAGATGATACAGTCGCAGCCGCCATCTTTGCAAAAACAACCCATCTCCTTTTTATCGGTGCAATCACAAGTAGCCTCATCACTCCAGACTCTTTCTCATACACGGTTGATAGAGCTCCAAGCAAGGCTCCGAATAAAATAGCCATTCCCACAACACCGGGGACAAGGAATTGTACGTAGTTTTGATCATTTCCGACGAGAAGAGATTCGAAACCAGCTCCAATGACAAAAAGCCATATGAGCGGACGAACTAGGGCTGATAACACCCTTCCTTTTTGCCTAAATAATTTGACTATGTCTCTTTCAACAACAGCATAAATAGCTCTATAAACCATTAATTAATCCACAAAAACACATCATTTAAATTTGGAGGTCTTACGATAACTTTTGTCAAATCACTCCCAAACTTTTCCTTTATTTGGTCAAGTTTCGATGAGAGGTTAAAGCCCTCATGTTTCTTTAAATTTATGTACGCAGTGCGAAATTTTTGCTTGCCAATACCAAATTGCGCAGTTAATTCCCCAAAAATCTTATTCATTTTGGGCGATTCAATTTCTAAAACATTTGAACATAAACTGCTTGTCAATTCATTAGGTGCTCCCTCTAATACTAATTTACCTTCTTTCAGGAAAGCAACTGCAGTACAACCTGAAGCCTCCTCCAAATAATGAGTAGTCAATAGTACTGTCATTCCACTAAGCACCCTCAGTTCATGAATGAATTCCCACAAGCGCAAGCGCGTGGGTAAATCTAGACCTATAGTTGGTTCATCCAAAAATAAAATTTTTGGGCTATGAATAACACCGCGGGCGACATCCAGAGCTCTTCTCTGTCCACCAGAGAGTGTCCGTACAGGTTTATTTTTTTTATCATTAAGATTAAATAAATTAAGAAGTTTTTCGGCATTATCTGTTATTTGACACATCGGTAAGTTATGGAGCATACCCGCAAACCTCAAATTTTCCCAAACTGACAACTGCCTATCTAAGGAAGAATCTTGAAAAACTAAACCGATTATTTTTCTTATCTCTAAAGGTTTGCTGTTTACATTCATACCGAATAACTTAACTTCTCCGCTACTGGGACGCAACATGGAAGACATCATATTTATACTACTGGTCTTACCCGCACCATTGGGACCCAAAAGACCGAAGAAGCCTCCAGATTTAACTTTAAAGGTTAAATTCGAAACGGCATTTTTATTTTCAAATGTCTTTGTAAGTTTGGTAACTTCTATAGCAAGAGTTTCAGAATGAGTGCTTTCATGGGATTTCAACTGACGACGACCCCACTCTGCTTTTTTCATCACTTGGACTAGAACTATCCTCGAATAACCGATTTTTTTCTAAATCAAGGCCTCCATTTATTTTTTGATTCATTAGTTTTCTTGAGTCACTGTCTGTTCTGAATATAATTTTCTTTTCATTATTGATGGGCTTTGAAGCATCCTCCACCGCCTCAATAACCTTTGCGTGATGCTCGCTTTTATCACAAACGGGGTCAGCATTGGCAGGGTCACCTGTAAGCATATATGCTTGGCAACGACACCCTCCCAAATCCTCATTTTGCTCCGGGCAGCTTTTACAAGGCTCCTTCATCCAACTTTTTCCCCTAAATTTATTAAAACCTGGAGATTTATACCAAATCCAATCCAAAGGCTTTTCTCTAATGCTGGGAAACTCCATACCGGGAAGCATGCTGGCCACGTGACAAGGTAATACCGTACCGTCTGATTGAATAGTAACAAAAATATTGCCCCAACCATTCATACACTTTTTTGGTCTATTGCTGTAATAATCTGGCATTATAAAAAACAGCTTCATCCTATTTCCTAAACGATCCCTAAACTTTTTCATAGTTTTTTCTGCACGTTCAAGTTGTTCCTTCGAAGGCAGCAGTTGGTCCCTATTTAACTTCGCCCAAGAATAGAATTGTGTATTAGCTAATTCAACATAGTCAGCTCCCATTGACTCAGCCATAGTAAGAATTTCCCCTATATGGTCAATATTTAGCTTGTGTAAAACACAATTCAACACCATCGGATAATCATATTTCTTAATCAATTCGGCAACTTTTTTCTTTAAATCGAATGTTTTAGTGCTAGACAAAAAATCATTCATTTCTTTTGTACTGTCTTGAAAAGAAAGTTGAATGTGATCCAACCCTGCATCTTTTAGTCTCTTGATTCTTTTCTCTGTTAATCCAATACCTGAAGTAATCAGGTTTATGTAGTAACCAAGCTTTCTTCCTTCTTCAACGATTTCTTCCAGATCATTTCTCAGCAGAGGCTCCCCACCCGATAGACCTAATTGAGCAGCACCCATTCTTCTTCCCTGTCTTAGAACATCAATCCATTCTTTCGTACTGAGCTCCTTATGCTGCTTAGCGTAGTCAACCGGGTTATAACAAAAAACGCAGTGCAAGGGACACCGATAAGTAATCTCTGCGAGTAACCAGAGTGGGGGCTCAATATTAGTATCAGCCATCTTAACGCCCTTCCTCATCCTCACAAATCCAACCTTGTTTCAAAGCGATTTCCACAAAAGAAAAAACATCCTTTCGAATATCTGCAGCGTTAAATTTTTTTTCGATTTCATTCACCACTTCAGATATGGGCTTAACTCCGTCCAAACGACTCAATATTTCTCCGGCGCTTCCGTTTAACTTAACCATTCCTTCGGGGTAAAGCAAAACATGCGACTCTTGAGCGGGTTCCCACTGAAGCCTAAATAATTTGGATAACTTAAAGACGGTTGAATCGCTAAACATAGTTAACCTTGTTTGGAACCTAATACGGAAATTTCACATTGTTGCAACATGATAGCATCAGCTAAAGACCATAAAACATCTAATTTAAATTGCAAAATTTCCAAGGCCCTATCCTGCAGAGCTCTAGAATTACTGAAAAAATCCTTGGTAACTTCCAATCCGTGCTTGACATCCCTTCGCGCCTGACCGAGCCGATACTTGAAATATTTCATTCCCTCTGGATCTACCCAGGGGTATTTTTCAGGCCAGGTATCCAGACGTTGCTGATGGATGTGTGGGGCAAATAATTCTGTCAGGCTTGAAGCTATTGCCTCCTGCCAAGTCGCGTTTTTTGCAAAATTAACGTAAGCATCCACTGCAAATCGAGCTGCAGGAGCAACTAGCTCTAGACTAGCAACAACATCTCTTTTCAAGCCAACTGCCTCACCAAGGCCTAGCCATGCATCAATACCTCCAGCATCACCATCAAATCCGTCATGATCAAGAATTCTTTGAATCCATTCTCTCCGAATCTCGGGTATAGGACAATTAGAAAGTATGGCAGCATCTTTAATTGGTATGCTTATTTGGTAATAAAACCTGTTAGCCACCCAACCCTGCAACTGCTTCTTCGACAATTTACCCTCAGCCATCATAACGTGAAATGGGTGGTAGATATGATAACTGGAACCTTTTTCCTGCAACATCCTTTCAAACTCAGCCTTTGGAAAAGGTTTTTCCTCGCCTGATACCGTAGCTAAGTGGAGTAAATTTTCTTTAGTTTTAATCATAATAGTATTTCTAGCCCATCGTAGGCTACCTCGATATTTAACTTGTTCAACTCTAGCCTTTCTTTTGAATTTTCATTTAATATGGGGTTAGAGTTATTTATGTGAATTAAGATTTTCCGTGCATCGGCAAACTCGCTTAACGCTTCAATCATACCATCTGGGCCGGATTGAGGTTTGTGTCCCATTTCCCGAGCCATTTTTTTTGATAGCCCGTTATCTATCATTTCTGAGTCAGTCCAAAAAGTCCCATCTACCAGCAAGACATCAGCTTTTTTCATGGGAGATACAAGGTGACTTTCAATCTCACATAACCCAGGAGCATAAAAAACGGATTTGTTTGATTTAACATCCTTCAGGAATACACCTACGTTATCTCCTGTTTGAGAATTCCCTCGATTTGGCGAATACGGAGGTGCTTCGCTCTTTAGGGGTATAAGCTCCATCTCCAGGCCGTTAACTTTTGGAACAACTAACACCTCCGCCTTCTCGGTAGAAATCTCATGCCAATTAACGGAGCAATAAAAATCTAAGACTTTAAAAATTGGGTTGCCAGTTGAGAGATCCTCTCTGACCTGAGAAGTAGCATAGATCTCGAGAGGACGAGAAGACTCTCTTAACATAAACAATCCGGTAGTGTGGTCTATTTGAGCGTCCATTAATACAACTGCAACAATGCCAGAATCCCTTACATTTCTGCCAGGCTGCAATCTACCACCCGCTTGCTTTAATTGAGTCAGAATATCAGGGGAAGCATTAAACAATATCCAGCTTACACCGTCACTGCTCACAGCTATAGAGGATTGAGTTCTGGGAGTAAACCCGGGCTCACTTTTTCTAACGCTATCGCAATTTAGGCAGTTACAGTTCCACTGGGGGAATCCTCCACCAGCCGCGGATCCTAGAACTCTAATAATCAATTAATTCTCCAAAAGATTCGCCCACACTCTGTGGAGTGCGGGCGCACCTGTCTTTTACCAAATATTACTTAGCAGCAACATACATGGTAATTTCAAAACCGAAACGAAGATCGGTAGCTGTAGGCTTGGTCCACATAGTTTTTCTCCTTTTGTAAAAGTTAATGAATATAAGAATAACAAGTTTAAAATCCTAAACTTGCTGTACGTATGATCTCAAATTTTTATGTATTATTAATCAATCATGTAACGATAAATTATTAGTGATTATCATGAATTAGATGCAATTAATTTTTTTAATGGAATACCCTAATAGAAAAAAGATTCCTACAGAAAGCTCGCAAATATGTATATCAAAACTTCGCAAAATCAACTAATTGCTTATGATACAACCGGTCCGATTGGAGGCATACCCTCAATATTTATTCATGGAGGACCTGGCAGTGAATGTACAGAGAGTAGTAAAATTTTTTTTGATGCTGAGATTTGGCGCACTATTTATTTTGACCAACGCGGCTGCGGTGCTAGCAAACCTAGAGGAACCATTGAGCATAATGATTTACTTAGTACCATAAGCGATATGGAAATGCTGAGAAAAAAATTTCGCATAAAAAAATGGTTGCTATTTGGAGGATCATGGGGTTCGACCGTAGCACTAAAATATGCTATCGAAAACCCAAATAAAGTTTTAGCTTTAGTTTTGAGAGGAATTTTTTTAGGTTCAAAGGAGGAAATAGATAGCTTTATTTATGGTCTACAAGACAGATTACCCAAGGAATGGAAAAATCTTTGCAGTATTTCTTTAGGAAAAAATGATATTTTAGGGAGCTACTGTAACGCTATTTTTTCCGCTGACAAAAAACTTCAAATTCTGGCGGCAAAAAAATGGCAGGAATTCGAGAGTGCGGCAATGATGCTCACTGAAAAAAAAGAAAGCTCTTCAAGTCCATACAAACCTACAAAAAAAATGGAGGAAAAATTGGTTGATAGAATGAGAGTTCATTTACACTTTTTAAGAAATGAATGTTTCCTTAAGAAAAATGAAATATTGGACAAGGTTTTTTTACTAAAAAATATACCTACTGTTATAGTGCAAGGTCAGCAGGATCCTATCTGCCCACCCAAAACGGCGGAAAAACTTGTCGAATATATGCCTTGGGCGCAAATAAGAAGAATAGAAAATGCTGGCCATAGTGCTTATGACAAACGAATAAAGAAGTCTTTAATTCAGACTCTAAAACAATTTTCCAAAGAATTTAAACATGAGTCTTCGATTAAGAATTAACTTACTAGTATCAATTTTGATGATAATTTTCATTGGATCCACTGCTATCTTACAAATACAAGATATCAGAAAACAAATCAGAGAAGAGATGGCTGCCGGCACGAAGGTTACAGTTAAACTCCTATCAATTTTTCTTTCTAACACTCAAATATCTGCCCTTGGTAAAAATCGAGAGACAGACTTGGTGTTATTTCTAAAAAATCTTGGGAGAGTAAGAGCACATGAAATTATTCTCAGAAATGGCATTGGAGATATATTGTATGTTTCTCCCCCTAGCAAATATAAAGCAGGTAGATATGCTCCAGAGTGGTTTTCAAATTTTGTCACTCCTAAAATAGCCCCATTTACAATACCTGCTAAAGGGTTATCTCTTCAGATATTACCAGATCCGTCTAGGGCTATACTTGACGCGTGGGATGAAGTTATTGACCTAGTTATTTTAGCAATAGCATTTTTTTTCATTCTGAATCTTTGGAGTTTCTGGATAATAAGTAGAGCTTTTTCACCCATAAAAAGCTTAGTCGAAGGTTTGGAATTAATGACAAAAGGCAATTTACAAACTCGGCTTCCAAACTATCCTATAGCCGAATTTCATGCAGTGACAAAGAGGTTCAATCAAATGGCTACGGCTCTCGAATTAGGTATTAAAGAAAATAATCGACTCGCGCTCTCCATCAATCAATCATCAGATGCTCTGTTTTTAACAAACACTGATGGTATGATAAATTTTTGGAACCCGGCAGCTGAGAAATTGTTTGAATACCAGGGCGAGGGGTTCAGAAATCAAAATATTCGGTTAATTTCTCCCAATAATTTAATTCATGAAATTGATACGAACCTCGAAAATATTTTAAATCTTGAACATCGGGATGCGTTCGAAACTTTAAGAAAAACGAGATCTGGCAGGAAAATAGAAGTGTCCGAAAAAGTCACCCCAATAGTTGAACCTGAGACAAATAGTATTCTTGGTACTCTTTTTGTTATTAGAGATCTTTCCGAAAAAAGAGCTGCTGAAAAAACAAAACTTGAATTAGAAAAGAATCGAGAATTGACAACGGTTGTGCAAAAAAGACTTGAGGAGGAAAGAAAAGCTCTAGCAATGGAATTACACGACGAGTTAGGGCAGTATGTAACTGCCATAAAAACTATCGCTACTTCGATTGCAAATAGGAGCAAAGATGGAGATAAAAAAGTTTACTCAAGCAGTACGGCAATTGTTTCTGCTGCTGGTCAGATATACGACGCTGTACATAATATCATTAGGAGGTTAAGACCCATAACTTTAGAGAGATTTGGGTTGATCGAAACCCTAAAAGAAACAATCGATGAACTGCAAAAAATTCATGAGGAAATAAACTTCACCTTTTCGGCAAAAAAAATTAACTTAAATAAAGAGTCAGAAATCTCTCTTTTTAGAGTTGCTCAAGAATGCCTTAATAACGCCATAAAACATTCGAAAGCTAAAAATGTAAGTATTGACATCAACTTAACAAAAGAAACGTTAGTACCCTTTCTAAAACCTATAACTATCCTAACTATATCTGATGATGGAATTGGCATATCTAACAACAGACTTAATATCCCAGACCGTTTTGGTTTAAAAGGAATACGTGAGAGGATACAAAACCTTGGAGGAACTTTAGTAATTGAAACTAATAGAAACCGTGGCACTAAGATAGTCGCTTCTATCCCCTCTTTATAATTTAAAGGTTTAAGAAAAAGATATGGAAAAAAAAATTAGAGTTCTGCTTGCAGACGATCATGCAGTAGTGAGAATGGGTTTTCGTTTATTACTGCAAGATACTTCCGACATGGAGGTTACCGGAGAAGCTGAGAGCGGTGAAGAAGTCCTTAAAGAAATAGGAAAAAAGCAAGTAGATGTATTGGTTATGGACCTTTCAATGCCAGGGATTGGAGGACTGGAAACGATTTCTAGGGTGAATACTAAACCGAATCCTCCAAAAATTTTAATTTTATCTGCTCATGAGGACGCCATTCACCCCAAACGATCTTTAAAGGCGGGTGCAACCGGCTATTTGTCTAAAAGAGGAGCTGCTGACGAGCTGATAAAAGCGATCCGTCAAGTTTTTTCTGGGGGTATGTATGTTGAAGCAGCTATCGCACAAAAAATGGCGGTGCAACAATTAGGCGGAGATTCCTCGCCCGTTGAAGTTCTATCTGGTAGAGAGTTTGATGTTTTTATGGCCTTAGCAAATGGCAATACCGTCAATGAAATCGCTAAAACGTTGCATTTATCGCCGCGAACAGTAGGAACTCACTTATACAACATAAAGCAAAAGCTAAAAGCGACCAATCAGGCTGAGATAACGTTAATCGCAATGAAGAGTGGCCTTATAAACCCTTGAACTAGACTGGGTTAACCGAAACTGCACAATATTTAAATTCCGGAATTTTCGCAATTGGATCTATAGCGGCGTTTGTCAACATGTTAGCCGCTGCCTCTCTGTAAGCAAAAGCCATAAAAACATTTCCTCTCGGAGTACGATCGTCCCTCCTAAGCAAAACTTCAAGTTTGCCTCTCCTCGAAGCGATCTTAACCCTGTCACCAGCTGTTAAACCCAACTTCTCAATATCCCAACCATGCATAGAAACGGAGGGTGCAGGCTCAATCGCATCTAACACAGAGGCTCTCCTTGTCATACTCCCAGTATGCCAGTGCTCTAGTTGCCTACCGGTAATAAGAGCAAAAGGATAATCTTCATCAGGCTTCTCATCAGGACTGCCAGCCTCTGCGGGAACCAAGTTAATTTTGCCGTCAGAGGTTGGCACAGAATCGATGAAAACCACAGGCTGTCCGGGATCAGACTCATCTGCACATGGATAAGTTACGCTTGATTCATCACAAAGCCGTTCCCAAGTAATTCCCCAAATAGACCCTTTCATTGCGTGCCTCATCTCATCATAGACTTCTGAAACTCCACTGTCACTACCTTTGTAACTCCACGACAAACCCATTCCAGAAGCGATTTGCTGAATAATCCAAAGATCCTGTCGTGCTTGTCCAGGAGGGTCGATTGCTTTTCTGCCGAGCTGCACCATCCGGTCAGTATTAGTAACAGTCCCAGTCTTTTCCGGCCAAGCGGAAGCAGGCAGTATAACGTCAGCTAGCCAAGCTGTTTCAGTCATAAATATGTCCTGTACTACAAGATGCTGAAGATTGGCCAATGCGTTTCTAGCATGATTTAAGTTGGGATCACTCATAGCCGGATTTTCACCCATAATATACATTCCATAGACTTTGAGAGGGTCACTGTCATCAGCGAAAACTTTATCCATTATTTCTGTTACCGTCAATCCGGGTGAAGGATTAAGTTCGGAGCCCCAAAAATTTTCAAACCAAGTTCGGGAGACTTTATCAGATATTTTTTGGTAGTTTGGGAGCATCATAGGAATCAGACCCGCATCACTTGCGCCTTGAACATTATTCTGACCACGTAGAGGATGTAGCCCCGTTCCTGGCCTTCCGATTTGTCCAGTAATGCTGGCCAGGGCGATTAAACTTCTTGCATTATCAGTACCATGCACATGCTGACTGACCCCCATACCCCACAAAATCATAGAAGCTTTAGACCTCGCAAATTCAATTGCTACCTCTCTAACCAATTCCGGAGATATTCCAGTGGAGTTGTAGATTGATTCTGGGGTGTAAGACTTAACTTTTTCAGCTAACTCGTCAAAATTATTAACTCTTTCGTGAACAAACTCGTCAGCCACGAGACCTTCATTGATAATCACATTGATCAACCCATTTATTAAGGCAATATCGCTTCCTGGTTTGAAGGCTAAAGACCGCCAAGCGTAATGAGAAATGGTCGTTAACCTAGGATCTGCCAATATAATTTTTGTTCCGCTTTTTGCAGCATTCTTCATCCAAGTAGCAGCAACGGGGTGGTTTTCTGTCGGATTGGATCCGATAATGAGAATAACTTCTGAATTTTGAACATCACCAACTTGGTTACTAACCGCTCCAGACCCCACTCCTTCCAACAAGGCCGCAACGCTGGACGCGTGACACAACCTGGTACAGTGGTCAACATTATTATTATAGAAGGCTGTCCGCACGAGTTTTTGAAAAAGATAGGCTTCTTCGTTGCTGCCCTTCGCAGAGCCAAATCCTGCTAGAGCACCGAACCCGTATTTATTGCGCAATCCGTTTAACCCACCATATGCCACTTCGAGTGCCTCTTCCCAACTAGCTTCCCGAAACACATCCTCCCAAGAACTAGTGCTAGAACATTGCCCGGTATTTTTTTCAACTCCTTTTCTACGAATCAGAGGTTTTGTCAAGCGACTTGGGTGGTGAGCATAGTCAAACCCGAATCGTCCTTTTACGCAAAGTCTGCTTTTGTTGGCAGGACCATCTCTGCCTTCAACAGCGACTATATTTTCATTTTTAACCTTATACTTAAGCAAACAACCAACCCCGCAAAAAGGACAAACAGAATCAACAGTTTTGTCCACTGTTTGATCTCCGACTAATGATTTCGGCATTAAAGCCCCAGTTGGACAAGCCTGAACACATTCACCGCACGCAACGCAAGTGCTCGCTCCCATGGTCGAGTCCACGTCAAATATGATTTTTGTGGCAGCGCCTCTTCCATGAACTCCAATCACATCATTTACTTGCTCTTCACGACAAGCGCGTACACATCGATCACACTGTATACATGCTGAAAGGTTCACCAACATTGCAGGATGGGAGGAATCCTCGGGTACCGAAGACCTTTTTGTCTCCTTAAATTTTTCCCGAACTTTTACACCAAGCTTTTCTGACCAAAAGGACAGCTCTCCATGAACTGATTCCCCATCGACATCATTCCACTTAAACCCTTCATCCGGCATATCAGCTAAAAGCATTTCCAAAATTAATTTTTGATTTTTCCTAGATCTATCACTTTCCGAGCTTACTACCATTCCATCCTTGACGGACCGGCAACAACTAGGAGCTAGAACCCTTTCACCTTCTATTTCGACGACACAGGCTCTACAATTACCATCAGCCCTGTAACCTGGGGTGAAACACAATCTTGGAATTATCTTCCCCTCTCTCTCAGCAACTTCTAAAATCGATTCCCCTTCGTACGCAACTACAACCTCGCCATCTAAGGTAAGCTTGATGGGCTTTTTTTCAACTAATTTTAAGAAATTTTCTGGTGCGTTCATTATTTAATCTCGTCTTTAAAGTACCTTTGCACACAGTTTATAGGGTTAGAGGCAGCCTGACCCAACCCGCAGATAGACGAATCAGTCATGACGGTTTTAAGATCATTTAACGCATCAGCATTCCAAGAAATTTCTTTCATCAATTTGTGGGCTTTTGCCGTACCAACTCTACAAGGCGTGCACTGTCCACAACTTTCATGTTCAAAAAATCTCATAACATTTAGAGCTAATTTACTTGCCTTATCTTTGTCACTAAAGACCATTACCGCAGCGGAACCAATGAAGCAACCGTGAGCTTGCAACGTATCGAAATCCAAGGGAATATTGTTGAGGTTTGCAGGGAGTATTCCCCCTGACGCACCGCCCGGTAAATACCCGTAAAATTCATGACCTTCCATCATTCCATCACAATACTCGTCGATCAACTCTTGAACAGTAATTCCTGCAGGAGCAAGCTTTACGCCTGGGGACTTTACTCTTCCACTGACACTAAAACTTCGAAGTCCTGTTCTGCCATGTCTTCCAAAAGAGGCAAACCATTCAGCTCCTCTCTCTAAAATATCTTTAACCCAATAAAGAGATTCGAAATTGTGCTCTAACGTTGGTAAACCGAAAAGGCCAACTTGAGCAATGTAAGGTGGTCTCATTCGCGGTTCACCCCTTTTTCCTTCAATACTCTCAATCATTGCAGATTCCTCACCACAAATGTAAGCCCCCGCACCTCGCCTTAATTCAATTTTAGGAATTTGGAAGTCTAACCCCTGTTGCATCTTCACTATCTCCTTTTCTAATAGTGCTCTGCAACCATGATATTCGTCACGTAAATATATGTAACAGGATTCAATTCCGACGATTTTAGCAGCAATAAGCATACCCTCGAGAAACCTATGCGGATCCCGCTCCAAATATGTTCTGTCTTTAAATGTACCAGGCTCACCCTCATCAATATTGACAGCCATCAGCCGTCGCCCCGGTTGATCTCGGACAATACTCCATTTCTTGCCAACAGGAAACCCTGCACCCCCCAGACCCCTTAAACCCGAATTTTTCATAGTCTCGATGGCGTGATCAAAATCAGCTTTGCCGCAGAAAAAGGATTTGGCGAGCTGGTAACCATTATTTGCAATATATTCTTCGAAGCCAACATACCGCGGAGAAACTGATCCATCATTTCCAAAGCTCGGCAAGCTCTTTTCAACAAAATCTACAGGGTTAAAATACAAGCCCTGATAATTTTCGTTTCCACTCTTCGCTGGTTCATGTACGATTTTTTGTTTTTCGATGTAACTAGCAACATTTTCGTACTTAGCAAATGGAATAGGGTTCTGATAAACCACTGCCACGGGTGCTTGCTCGCACCTACCTACGCACGGAACCCTCACAATTCTTACATTTTTCTGTGTATGACTATTTAATTTTTCATATAGGTCGTCAGCACCTGCTAATTCACACGAAACACTATCACAAACACGTACGGTAACTTGCGCAGGCTGCTGGTGATCCTTGAGAAGGTCAAAGTGATGATAGAAAGAGGCAACCTCATAAACTTCTGCCATTGGCAAATTCATAAGTTTAGCTAGCGCGACTAAATGTTTTTCCTTCAAACCAAGATATTTATCTTGGATCAGATGGAGATTTTCAATTAAAAGATCTCTTCGGTCCAACACTATCCCCCGCAACGACTTAATATCTTCAATGGAAAATTTATCCGCCTGAAGCCCCTTGGCTTTTGCCTGATCCTTTTTTGATCTTTTCCTCGGTCTTTTTATATCAGCAATGCGAATGGAAACCGTTTCTGCGGTACCAACAGGTTCACTCATCTAACACTCCGGTAAGTCAATAATATTTATTGACAATAAGTATCTCATTGAGTTCTATCTAATTCAAATTTTTGAAGAGAAAGAGTGGTTAATTTCAATAAAAAAGAGAAACTATAAGATTAAACTGTATGTGTCTATTTTTTTTCTGTCTAATTCAAATTAGAAATGTTGCGCTGCAATGACTGAATATAGGAATTAACCCTATGGTACTGAAATACTCTTCAGTATTCTATGCCACCTCTTTGAGCTCGCTACCTTATGAGCAGTTTCTTGGATAATAGTTAGTTGCCTTCCCGACGGCATAAGTATGCCGACAGGAATTTTTTCTAGCGGATCAGTCAATCTTCTAATCGAAAATTCTTTCCCTATAACAGCGACATTGGCCATAGGCCCTGACAGTATTGTAGCTAACTGACCTGCTGCTTGAATACATAAAAGAAGAGTAAAGATAGAATCCGTTTCCATGGCTGGCGTTACGCTAACATTGGCCTTTTTAAAACAGTTCTCTACTAATACTCTATTGTGCATCTCTGGTGTTAAAAGACAAAGTGGTAATGCTGAAGCCTCTTGCCAAGATAAAGAGTCGACTAATTTTTCTTCAGACAGCTCACTCTTTGTAATTAGAAAATACTCTTCATGATACTGGTGTAAAATTCTCGGTTCATAGGCATCTAATTGAGGCCTTTCAATATAACCAAAAGCTAAATCTATAGATAGTTTTTCCAAACCAAGCTCAATTTCGTGCGAGGCCATTGATCTCAAGACGGGTCGCAAACCTTGAAAACTATCCTGTAGTAGAACAGAAAAGTTTGCTGCAATTGGTAATGCACTAGGAATTGAACCAATTACTAACTCACCCCTAGGTTCATGCTTTCTCCCTTTAATCTCTTGTTTTAAAGCATTCATTTCATGAAGTACCTGATAGGCAGCTGCAAGAACTCTATTTCCCTCAAGAGTCAACCCCTCATAATTCCTCCCCCTGTTAACAATTTTGATGTTCATCTCCTCCTCAAGGGCTTTAATAGCATTCGAAAGAGCTGGCTGGGTGATATGACATGCCTGAGCGGCCCGACTAAAATGCTTATGTTGCTCAAGTGCAACTAGATATTTAAAGGAGTCTATAATATTCATCTATAAATATATCTGAGTCTTCTTGAAAGCATAAAAATGAAATTAAATTTTGATTTAGTGGTAATTGGTGGCGGATCTGGCGGCATTGCTTGTGCCAGGAGAGCCTCTGAATACGGTGCTAAGGTAGCACTAATAGAAGGAGATAGATTAGGAGGCACTTGCGTCATAAGGGGTTGCATACCAAAAAAACTTATGATGTATGCTTCAACAGGCATTGACTCTATCCATAATATTAATACTTTCTGTTGGGAAGGTATAAACGTCCGAGACCTTCATTTTAATACAAGTCTGTGGCAAAAAAAGAAAACTGAGGAGATAAAAAGACTTGAAGATATTTATGAAAAGCTTTTATTAAGTAGTAACGTTCGGCTTTTTAGGGGTTTTGGTTTCATTGATGATAGTTCTAAAGTAAAAACTGAAAATGAAATCTTATCAACCGAACGTATAGTAATTGCCACTGGGGGAAAACCAGTTAAAGATTCAATCAGTGGGCTTAATTTAGCTTCTACTTCGAATGATATTTTAGAATTGGATCATTTGCCGGAGGAATTAGCCGTCTTAGGGTCCGGTTACATTGCCGTAGAATTTGCTTCAATACTTAGTAATTTTGGCATAAATGTCTCCTTGTTTTTTCGATCAGACCTACCGCTTAAGGGTTTTGACAAAGATATTCGCAAAAGACTTTTTGGTCACATGGAGTCTTTAGGGATTTCTATGTATCCAAACAGTAATATCCAAAAAATTGAAAAATCCTGCAAAAAATTGACAGTGACCGTTGACGGTCATAGAAAACAATTTGACAAGATTCTTAATGCGCTTGGGAGAAGTCCAAATGTTCCTGAGATTGAGAAAAGTTTGAATATTGCGAGAGGTAAAATTGGAGAAATTTTAGTAAATGACTTTAACGAGACCTCAATACCCAACATCTTTGCAATTGGTGATGTTACGAATAGACTCAATTTAACTCCAGTAGCAATCGCCGAAGGAAGAGCCTTGGCCGAAAACGAATTCAATAATGGTAAATTGAAGGTTGAACATCAATCAGTTGCCTCAGCAGTTTTTTCAAATCCTCCTATCGGCTCCCTCGGATTGACTGAAGTTGAGGCACAAAAAAAATTCGAAAATCAGAATATAAAAATCTTCGAATCAGAATTTAATCCAATGAAATACAGTTTTTCGTCAAAAAAGAAGAAAATTTACATTAAGATAATCGCTCAAGGAATCGATAATAAAATAGTTGGAGCCCATATGATTGGAGATGATTCTCCTGAAATTATACAGACACTGGCGATCCCATTCAAAATGGGTATGAGAAAAAGTGATTTGGATAACACTATAGCAGTTCACCCTACAAGTGCTGAAGAGTTGGTGCTTTTACGTAAACCCACTAGAGTTTTACAGTCCAATGGGAGCTGATTATTAGAACCATACTTGAATATTTTTCTGGAACATTATTTGTGTGCATCTTGTGTGCATTTATTTCGGCTTGGTGGGGTTTACAATTGGATGGACGAGCAGGCATGTTTCAAGCTCTTTGGGTATTTCTCATTCTGTTAATACTAGAGATTTCTTTGTCCTTTGATAATGCTGTTGTTAATGCTTCCGTTTTGAAACATTGGGATAAATTTTGGCAAATGCTTTTTTTAACTCTGGGAATTCTGGTTGCTGTTTTCGGAATGCGCTTACTTTTCCCCTTGGTAATTGTGGGTTTTACTACTAACTTAAGTTTAGTAGAAACGTGGAATTTAGCAATCCAAAAACCAACTGAATATTCCGTAATATTGATGGAACATCATGCACAAATTTCAGCGTTTGGGGGAATTTTTCTCCTTTTGATTTTTTTAAACTTTTTCATGACTTCAAAAAAAGAAGTTTTATGGATACCATTCATCGAACGCCCAATGGAGCAGTTGGGGAAATTCCAGGGTTTTCCGGTGCTGATAACATTAACACTTCTTACATTGGTAACTTCTAACCTCGACTCTGAAGAGAGAACTAGTATTTTAAATTTTGGTATTGTGGGACTATTAACCTACTTAGCAATTAGCGTATTAAGTCAAGCGCTGGAAAAGAAAGGACTCGACGCTGCAGAAGCAATTAAAAAAGGAAGTATCGGCGGTTTTATCTATCTGGAAGTTTTAGATGCGTCATTTTCCATTGATGCCGTAGTAGGCGCTTTTGCAATTACTAAAGATATAGTGATCATAATGTTGGGGCTAGGTGCAGGGGCAATGGCAGTCAGATCGATAACTATATACTTGGTTAAAAAGAAAACTCTCAATGAACTAATTTTTCTTGAGCACGGCGCTCACTATGCCATCGGTGCGTTAGCAATAATTATGATTGCCAGCGTACAATTACATATACCAGAAATTATTACTGGCACCATAGGACTAGTGCTAGTAGCTGCTGCTGCTATCTCTTCAATAAAACATAAAAAATAACCACGATGATAAGCGTCATACATTCTCAGATTTGTTAAGTTTGAGAACTTTTTCTTCAAGTAATCTACAACAGGTATAAATAGTCCGCAAATTACTGACCGGTACGTCGGCAATACTAGCAAGCTCAATAATGCTACCTAACAGAGCATCAATTTCGGTCTTCTTTTTATTCCTGATGTCCTGTAACGTGGAGGTGTTATGATGTCCAACTTTTTTTGCTGCCTCTATTTTTTGCGCCACAGTAATCTTGAATTTAGCTCCATACTGTTCTCCAACTTTTTTCACTTCATTCATAAGAACATTTATGAGCAAGTTACCCTCAGTAGAATTACAAATTTCCGCCAAAGTCTGAGAAGTTAACACAGACACAGGATTAAAAGTACAATTACCCCACAGTTTTAGCCAAACCTCATCTCTAATGTTTTGAGAAATCTGACAATTGAATCCTGAATTTTTGAAGAGATCGCAAATATTCACTACACGCGTTGTTTTAAAATTACCTCGAATTTCACCAAGTGGTAACAAGCTATCCTCCAGTAACCGCACCTTACAAGGACTTTCCATCTCAGCAGCTAAGTATAGTACCGCCCCGATTATATTGAGGTGGCTAATCTTTACATATATTTTGCCTGCGGGATCAACCGATTCTAAATACTCAAACCCAAATTTTTTTCTTAACCCGTAGAAATACCAAAAAGGAATACCATTTTGCATTGTCACCAGCGAAGTCGAAGATCCGATTAATGGGAAGAGAGATTCGACTGTGTCGAGCACTTGGTGCGCTTTTACAGCTAATATAACAATGTCCTGAGGCCCAAGGCCCCCAGTATCATCAACAATAGATAAATTTTCTGCATAATAGTCACCTCTGCTACTAACTAAGGTGAGACCATTTTTGATCAAGTGTTCACCACCACCTTTGCGAGATACAAGGTGCACATTGCTTGAAACGCTAGATAAACGAGCAGCTACAACCGAACCCACGGCGCCTGAACCCACAACACAAACCTTCGGATTTATCAAGTCCGAAGCGCCCTAGCTAGAATCTCAACGATGTCACAGTCGGGAAACTTAGTATAAATTTTTTGAAAAATTTATTTGGGAGCCCAGGCAGTGCACCAGCCATTTGCCGCAACCTTCTTTCCACCGAAAAGCGGACAATTACCAATGTCTCCTCCAGCGCCTTGAAACAATGCGCAGTTTGAGCAGTTAGACCCTGCTTTATATTTTGCATGAGTTACACTTCCGCTGTTTGCGATGTAATTTAGCGCTTTAGCCTGAGGGTCTGACTCAGACAAAACGTGCCCATCAGTCAACGCTACTTTACTTTGACAAAGACCAATTCCAAACCCGCAAACTGTAATGGTCTTCACCATGGCACTTCTTCTACTTTCGTTCATATAGTTAACCTCCACATCAACTAAATTAAAAAAACTACTTGATCTTGGCCTCTTTGTACATCACATGCTTTCTAATTTTTGGATCAAACTTTTTGATTTCCAGCTTACCACCAATGGATCTCTTATTCTTAGAGGTGGTGTAGTAATGCCCGGTGTCAGCAGAGGACACCAACTTAATCTTTTCTCGAGCACCTTTGGAAGCCATTTTAAATATTTACCCCTTATTTCTTCTCAATTCAGACAAAACAGCTTCTATGCCTTTTTTATCAATAGTACGCAAAGCTGCATTTGACAATCGAAACCTTACCCAACGGTTTTCACTTTCAACCCAAAACCTTTTATACTGAAGCCCTGGGAGAAATCTCCGCTTATTTTTATTATTAGCGTGGGAAACACGGTTTCCGACCATTGGTTTTTTCCCAGTCAACTGACAAACTTTTGACATAAATATCTTTCCTGAATAAGCCTTGAATTATAGTAGACCTTTAAGCTCAAGACAACTGTTAGGCTCTGAAATATAACAAAAGTTCATTTCAGCATGCCTGGACACCACTTTTAGCAGTACAATCCTAGTATATTTTCAACATAAACTTTTTACATACGATTATGGCTAGCAAAAAATGTCCCTACAAAAAAAAGTTGAAGTAATCTTAGCCGAGCCAAGGGGCTTTTGCGCAGGTGTCGAACGTGCAATTGAAATAGTCGAACGAGCCCTGAAGCGATTTGGCTCACCAGTTTATGTAAGACATGAAATTGTGCATAACAATCATGTGGTTGCAGACCTCAAGAAGAAGGGAGCAATATTCGTTGATGAAATAAAAGATGTGCCTAAAGGCGCCAAAGTAATAATGAGTGCGCATGGTGTTTCGATAATGGTAAAAAATGAAGCAGAAGAACGTTCTTTAGATATTTTCGATGCGACCTGCCCCTTAGTTACTAAAGTACATTATGAGGTAAAAAAACTTGCAAGAGATGGCTATGAAATCATTATGATAGGCCATTTGGGACATCCAGAAGTTGAAGGAACGATGGGGCAACTGAATGCTGGTATCTACTTGGTAGAGAACTCTGAGCAGGCGTTAAAAGTATGTGTAAATAATCCGAAGCATTTGGCATACGTGACCCAGACTACTCTCTCAACGGACGACACTGCAGAAATAATTAAGACCTTGACTGAAAGGTTTCCCAACATAAAGGGACCGAAAGTTAGTGATATTTGCTATGCAACTCAGAATAGACAGGACGCAGTAAAGCTCCTTGCGTCAGAAGTTGACTTAGTTCTGGTGGTGGGAAGCCCTACCAGCTCAAACAGCAATCGACTTCGCGAGGTTGCTGAAAGGTATGGAGCAGAAGCTTATTTAATCGATGGCGCCAAAGATCTTAAAGCCTCTTGGTTAAAAGATCACTCTACAGTTGGTATTACTGCAGGCGCTTCCGCTCCCGAATCTTTAGTCCAAGAATTACTGTTCGCCGTTAAACAGCTTGGTGCATCATCTGTTAGACGCTTACCTGGTGCTCAAGAACAGGTAAGATTTCCATTGCCTAAAAGCTTGGCATAAACCGAGTATCGTGCCGTTGTAGCTCAGGGGTAGAGCAGTCGCTTCGTAAGCGAGAGGTCGGGGGTTCAATTCCCTCCAACGGCAAAATTTTCGTAATTTAATGTGCCTCGTCCCAATTTTTACCTACGCCAATATCCACTTCCAACGGAACGCGTAGCTGCGTAACCGAGCACATAAGATTCCTTATCTTGCTACAAAAAACATCTACCTCAGCTTCCGAAACCTCAAAAACTAGCTCATCATGAACCTGGAGAACCATGTCAACACTCCAGTTTTCACTGGAAATCAACTTATCCGCCTCAATCATCGCTATTTTTATCAAATCCGCTGCAGTACCTTGCATAGGAGCGTTTATAGCAGCTCTCTCAGCTGCTTTTCTTCTCGGACCATTTGGGGAATTAATCTCCGGTAACCAAAGCCTTCTGCCGAATACTGTTTCAACAAACCTATCCTTTTTTGCTTTCTCCTTCGTATCTGACATAAATTTTGCCACATCAGGATATCTAGAAAAATATCTATCAATGTAACCCTCGGCAGCCCCCCTAGATATATTCAAACTTTTTGCAAGTCCAAATGCACTCATTCCATAAATTAATCCAAAGTTAATTACTTTCGCCGTCCTTCTTTGATCATAGCTTACGGCATCAGTTTTTATACCAAAAATTTCGGCAGCAGTTTGACTGTGAACATCTTTCCCACTTTTAAATGCCCTAATTAATGCAACATCTTCAGAAAGATGAGCCATTATCCTCAACTCTATTTGTGAATAGTCAACTGCTACAATTTTTCTTGAAGTCGGTGCTTTAAACGCAGCACGTATTCTCCTACCCTCAGCTGTTTTAATTGGGATGTTTTGTAAATTCGGATCGCTAGATGCAAGCCTTCCCGTCACTACTACAGCCTGCGAAAAAGTTGTATAAACTCTACCGCTATCAATATCAATCATCTTTGGTAATTTTTCTGTATAAGTTGTCTTTAGTTTAGAAAAAGTTCGCCAATCCAAAAGAAGTTTCGGTAATGGATAATCTTCAGCAAGCTTCTCAAGTACCGATTCGTCCGTAGAAGGTACCCCACTGGCAGTTTTCTTTATAGAGTTGTAACCAAATTTTTCAAAGAGTATGGCTCGAAGCTGTTTTGGAGAGCCCAAATTGAAGTCTTCTCCAACTAAAGCGTGGGCAGCTTTTTCCAATTCTAAAATCTTTTTTGATAGCTCTTTAGTTTGTAATGTTAAAAGCTTTTTGTCCACGCAAATGCCATGGCGCTCCATAGCATATAAAACGGAAAGACAAGGAATTTCTAACTCAGAATAAACTTTCAATAAATTTTTCTGGGTGAGTTTTTCTAACAAGTTTTCGTGCAAATGCAAGGTAAAGTCGGAATCCTCGCAACTATAATTTGCAGCCAAATCAATTGGCACTTGGCTAAAACAGATTTGCTTCGATCCCTTCCCCACCAGTTGCTCATATGACGTACCCACTCTATTTAAATGTCTTGAAGCCAATGACCCTAAATCGCGACGTAAATGAGCTTCGAGAATATAGGATTGCAAAAGCGTATCGTGAAGAGAACCCTTTAGCGAAACCCCGTAATTTGCCAATACGTGGCGGTCATATTTTAAATTATGCGCGATTTTCACACTGCTCAATTCAAACCAACTAGTCAGTCCTTTTAAAACATTTTCAAGGTTCAGTTGCTTTAATGATGAATTTTTATGCCCCAAGGGAATATATGCAGCCTCTCCCCTTGCCCATGAGAAAGACAATCCGACAAGCTCTGCGTGTCTAACATTTAATGAGGTAGTCTCTGTATCGAAAGCGGTTGCATCGGAATTCATTATTTTAACCAACAACCACTCAAAATCCTTTGCCGTGCATATAGTTTTATACTTTGCCTCTATAAGTGGCACAATCGGTGGGGAAGAAAATTTAGTTTTTGACTCTTCAGCAACATTTTTTGAGTCTTGAAATATGCTATTTAAAACGTTATTTAGTGAATATTTTTCCTTAAGCTTAAGTAACACATCCAAATTTAATTCTTGCTTTTTGAATTTATCGAAACATTTTTTTGAAGAGACTTCTAAATCTAAATCAGTTTTGATAGAGACGAGAGATTTACCTATGGGCAACCAGTCCTTTGAAGTCCGCAAATTCTCTCCAATCACCCCGGGGATTTTATCTATGTTTTCAATTATATTTGTCAGAGAACCAAATGTAGAAATTAAACGACTCGCCGTTTTTGGTCCAACTTTTGGAACCCCTGGAATATTGTCTACTGGATCGCCTACCAGAGTTAAAAAGTCCACCATTTCAGAGGGTTGTACGCCATATTTTTTTATAACAGCAGCTTCGTCGACTATTGTAATACCCGAGCTTCCTCTGCTCATGGTGTCAATCATCCTCGTTTTAGAATTTACCAACTGCGCGAGATCTTTGTCTCCAGAAATTATTGTAGAGACTAGTGAAACACTTTCAGCACTTCTTACAAGACTACCGATAACATCATCTGCCTCATAACCATCCTTCTGTATGATAGGCCAACCCAAGGCTTGGATCAAATTGAAAATAACTGGTATTTGAACCGCTAAATCACTGGGCATACTGCTTCGATTAGCTTTGTAAGAAGAAAAAATTTCGTCCCGAAATGTTTTGCCTACAGGGTCAAAAACACAAACGCAAAAGTCTGCCGGTGCTTGGTAACTTACTTTTTTCAACATAGTTACAATTCCAGTTATAGCTCCCGTTGGGAAACCCACATCGCTACGTAGATCAGGCAAGGCATGAAAAGCTCGATATAAAAAACTAGAAGTGTCAACCAATACTAGATGATTTGCTTTTGCGACCTCGTTATCTTTAAATTCGCTCATATTAACTCTTAAGATTTGTTACATTACAAGTGTATCTTTTATTTATTTGGAGTGAGTTCTGATCAATAAAAAGCCCCTAAATTTTATCGAGCAAATTATTGAAAAAGATGTATCCAGCGGATTTGTAGACGAAATTACTACTAGATTTCCGCCGGAACCAAACGGATTTCTTCACTTTGGTCATGCTAAATCCATTTGTTTAAACTTTGGATTAGCCGAAAAATATGGCGGCAGGTGTCACCTAAGGTTGGACGATACCAATCCTGAAAAAGAAACTGATGAGTATGTAGCTGAGATTAAAGAATCTGTAAAATGGTTAGGTTTTGATTGGGGCGAACATCTTTACTTTGCTAGTGACTATTTTGAACAATTTTATAAGTTTGCTGTTGGACTAATAAAGAGTGGTTTTGCTTATGTTGATTCACAAAACTCCGAGGAAATTCGCTTAAATAGAGGAACCCTAACTACACCGGGAAAAGATTCCCCCTTTAGGAATAGGGATAACCACGAAAATTTGGAATTATTTGAGTTGATGAGAAATGGACGTTTTGCTAACGGAGAATTAGTATTAAGAGCCAAAATAGATATGGCCTCAGCTAACATCAACATGAGGGACCCAGTAATTTACAGAATAAGACACGTTGAGCATCACAGACAAGGAAATAACTGGTGCATATATCCACTGTACGATTTCGCTCATCCTTTATCTGATGCTATTGAAAAAATAAGCCATTCAATATGTACTTTAGAGTTTGAAGACCACAGGCCGGCGTATAATTGGGTACTTGAAAAGACAAAAGAGTGTGGGTTTTTTTCTAATCAACTATTGCCAAAACAATATGAATTTTCGAGGTTAAGTTTGAGTAATGTGATTCTATCAAAAAGAAGACTTGGAGAGCTTGTTAATTCTAGATTAGTCACAGGGTGGGATGATCCGAGAATGCCTACGCTTGCTGGAGCAAAAAAGAGAGGCTATCCTCCGAAAGGTATACGAAATTTTTGCAATATTATTGGGGTTACAAAAGCTGATTCAAAGATAGATTTCTCAGTTTTAGAAGATTGCATGAGAGAACACCTTAATGATAATACACAAAGAAGAATTGCAGTCATTTGGCCATTGAAGCTTATAATTGAGAACGTCGATTCGATTTTTGTGGAAAAGTGCTTTGCACCGAATTACCCAAAGAGGGGTGAAAATAAATACCGGGAAATTTTATTCCGGAAAGAGCTTGTAATTGATAGAGACGACTTCTGTCTAAATCCACCTAAAGGATTCTTCAGGCTTAGTCCAGGGAAAAGGGTAAGATTAAGATACGCTTTTGTAATCGAATGTACAGGATATGAATTAGATGATGATGGTAATGTCATATTAGTGAAGGCTAAAATATTTAAAGAATCAAAAAGTGGATCAGCAGGAGCTGATAGGTTTAAAGTTAAAGGAAATATCCATTGGCTCAGCGAAAAAGATGCTATACCCCTAAAACTTTTATTGTTTGATAGGTTGCTTTTAGAAGAGAGTTCGAGAGAAAGTATCGAGAAAGAGAACGCATTTTTTAACGAAAAGTCTTTGAGAAAGGTTGATTCTTTGGCCGAACCTGAATTGTCAAATGCATGTATGAAAGATCAATTTCAATTTGAGCGTCACGGGTATTTTAAAAGATTATCCCAGAAAGAGTTTGGGGAATCTTTATGTTTTGGAAGAATTGTATCGTTGAAAGATAAGTGGAAAAAAGTGTAGTTTTTCAACATGAAAGCAGTTCTAGAGACACCTAATAAAAAAACTAATAAATTAGAAATAATAGATGTTCATTCACCCATAGTTGCACTTGAAGATGTTTTAATCAGGGTAAAGTCGATCGGCATAAATCGCCCTGATATTTTGCAAAAAAAAGGTAAGTATGCTCGACCCCCAGGGAGTTCGCCCATTCTAGGTTTAGAGGTGAGCGGAGTAATAGAAGAAATTGGTGAAAATGTTCATTTTTTAAATGTCGGAGATAAAGTTTGTGGATTAGCTCCTGGCGGTGGTTATGCGGAAAAAGTTGTAGTTCCAGCCGCTCACTGTATAAAAATGCCCGTTAATTTAACTTTTCCTCAGGCAGCCTGTTTACCTGAGGTATTTGTTACCGCATGGGCAAATTTAATCGAACTTGGTAAACTAAAAACAGGTTCATCTGTTTTAATTCATGGCGGAAGCAGCGGAGTTGGGATGGCTGCAATACAATTAGCAAAATGGAAAGGAAGTTTTGTTTACACTACAGTCCGTAATAAGAAAAAAGCTGAATTTTGTAAAAAAATTGGAGCGGATAAAGCAATTTTGTACCCAGAAATAAATTTCCATGATTTTATTATGGATCAAACATACGGTCATGGGGTAGACGTTATTCTTGATATGGTTGGCGGAGACTACACCAATTTAAATTTAAAGTGTCTAACAATTGGAGGAACATTAGTTCAAATTGCTTTCATTAAAGGATTCAGAAATGAGGTTAACTTTATTCCTCTTTTGCTAAAAAGATTGACCATAACTGGGTCAACGATTCGTGCGAGAAGTTTTTCCGACAAACATAGGATCATACAGCTACTCAAAAAATATATTTGGCCGGAAATAGAAAGAGGGAGAATAAAACCTTATATATTTAAAGAGTTTTCTTTCAAACAAATCAACGAAGCGCACGAGTTAATGGAATCATCTATACACTGTGGGAAACTTGTTATTAATTTAGATTAAATGAAAAAAAAGTCAGCTTATATAAAGGTAAAGAATGCTCAACAAAATAACCTTAAAAATATTTCCATAGAAATCCCCTTAAATAAAATTTCAGTGGTCACAGGTTTATCTGGCTCCGGTAAGAGCAGTTTGGTTTTTGATGTCATAAATGCAGAGGGACAAAGAAGATATATTGAAACATTTTCGTCATACGCAAGGCAGTTTTTAGATCGACTAAACAAACCAAATGTAGAGAGTATCGAGGGTATCTTGCCGACCGTGGCTATTGAGCAGACAAACCCTGTCAAAACAGCAAGGTCGACAGTAGGTACAATGACAGAGCTTTCTGACTATTTCAAATTACTATTCTCAAGAGTCTCCGAACTAATCTGCTATAAATGTGGCAACTCAGTGAAGAGAGACGATTTAAATAAAGTTGCAAAATTGATAAAACAAATGGAGGGAGAGAAAATAGGAATAACTTTTACCCTTCAAACTCACACCCTTGCGACTTCTGAAATAGAAGATTGGCTCTCTATGCAAGGCTATACAAAATTTTTTAAGTTAGGTGCTGATCAAATCCAAGTAATAACGGATAGGTTCAAGGTTAGTAAACAAATACCAATTGATAGAATCATAGAGGCTGTCAGAAATGCTAATAAAGCCGGTAAGGGCTATTTTGAAATAGCGAATGTTGAAGAAAAGAAAATCATAAAAAAATTTTCTACCAATTTCACCTGTTCAAATTGCAAAATAGAATTCAAAGAACCTCGTCCTGCTCTTTTTTCATTTAATTCCCCTATTGGAGCATGTGAATTATGTAAGGGTTTTGGAAGAGTAATTGGATTAAGTAGAAGTTTGGTTATTCCCAATGGAAACCTAAGTTTAGAGGAAGGGGCTATAAAACCATTTCAATCGTCTGCTTACCTTAGTTGTCACGACGACTTAATCAGACATTCAAAAAGAAGAGGTGTTCAACTTGACCTTGCTTGGAATAAACTTACAAAAATTGATCAAAATTGGGTCTTTGAGGGAGATGAGGACTGGAGTGGCAAATGGTCTAAGGAATGGTATGGAGTAAATCGTTTTTTTTCAAAATTAGAAAAAAAAGCCTACAAAATGCATATTCGGGTATTCCTCTCAAGGTATAGGTCTTATGATATATGTCCAAGATGCGACGGAAGTAGATTAAAGGAAGAAGCACTAGATTGGAAAATATCTGGAAAAAGCATAGATGAATGGCTCTGTTTATCAGTAGATGACGCATTGCAAGAAATACAACGCTTGGAGAGCATAGATTACTTTAAGGATATAAGTTTCGGAAAACAAAATGCTATTGACGTAATTACCAAGGAAATCAATACAAGACTTACATATTGTAAAGAGGTCGGGTTAGGGTACTTAACACTAGACAGACAATCTAAAACTCTGTCGGGAGGGGAAATTCAAAGAATAAACTTAACAACAGCCTTGGGATCCTCCCTAACCAATACTCTGTTTATCCTTGACGAGCCATCTATTGGATTACACTCTAGAGATATAAGTAACCTTTTAAAAATTATAGAAAAACTAAAGTCATCAGGTAACACTGTACTAATTGTCGAACACGACCCCAAAGTAATATCTATCGCTGATCAGATTTTTGAAATAGGACCAGGGCCAGGAGAGTTAGGAGGTAAAATTTGTTTTAAGGGAAATTTCCAGTCCCTTCTAAAATCTGACACGATATCAGGGAAGTATCTATCAAAAGACTACAGAAGAAATTTAAGTGAAAACAAAACTAATTTAGTCAAAAAAGATTGGTTAAAATTTGAAGGAATTTCTAAAAACAATCTGCAGAACGTCAAACTTGAAGTTCCATTGAATCATATAACATGTTTTACCGGTGTATCGGGAAGCGGTAAGTCTACTCTCGCTGAGACTATCTTTGCATGTGTGAATGATGAATTAAGTGGTACAGATAACTCTAGTAACGTTGTAAAACAAATTTATGGGGCAAAAAATTTCTCTGAAGTTATTTTGATTGATCAAACACCCCCAGGAAAAACGTCAAGATCTAATCCAGTTCTCTACATTGGTGCATTTGATGTTATCAGAAAAATTTTTGCACAGAGTCAAGAGTCGAAAAGGAAAGGTTATTCTTCCTCTCACTATAGTTTTAATTCTGGGAATGGCAGATGTCCCACCTGTCAAGGAAGCGGCTACGAGAAGATAGAAATGCAATTCTTATCTGATATCTTCATAGAGTGTGAATCATGCAAAGGAACTAGATATAAACCTGAAATTCTTAAGATCCATTACAAAAATCTATCAATCTCTGATGTCTTGGCATTAACTGTTAATCAAGCCTTACAATTTTTCTTATCTGAGGAATTGATTAGGCATAAATTAGAAATTATGGTTTCTGTTGGATTGGCCTATATTAAACTTGGCCAACCGATTAATACATTATCCGGTGGTGAACTTCAGAGGTTGAAAATCGCAGGATTTCTAAGTAAACGTAAGCAACGTTATAAAACCAATAAGTTAAATTATAAATCTTTATTCATTTTTGATGAACCAACCACAGGGCTGCATCTCGCAGACATTCAGATTTTAATTTCAGCATTACGTTCTCTTCAAGAACAAGGACATACAATTATCGTGGTGGAACACTCTGTAGAGTTTATTCAACAGTCCGATTGGATAATTGAGCTTGGTCCGGAGGCCGGAAAAAATGGAGGTAGCGTTGTAGCGGCAGGATCACCTAAACAAATAGCCAAAACAGAGACTCATACCGGTCTAGCTCTAAAAAATCTAAAACCTTTTTCCTCTGATAACTATCAAAACAAAATGTCCACCAATATAGCTACTAATGCTGATGTAAGTATCGAGATCATAAATGCTCGCGAAAATAATTTAAAGAACATTTCTGCTCGAATACCACAGAATGAGCTTACCGTCATTACCGGAGTTTCTGGTAGCGGTAAATCAAGCTTAGCCTTTGACATAATTTTTTCTGAAGGACAAAGGAGGTATCTTGAATCACTTAATGCTTATGCTAGGCAGTTTTTACAGCCTGCCGCAAAACCTGACGTAGATCTTATTAGTGGTATACCTCCCACTGTTGCAATTGAGCAAAGAGTGAGTAGAGGTGGAATTAAAAGTACTGTTGGTACACTTACTGAAATACACCACTTTCTACGGCTACTTTTCTTAAAACTTGGTAATCAAAAGTGCCCGAAATGTAATATTTCAGTTGAACCTAAGCAAAAAGAAATAATCATAGACGAAATTTTTAGAAAATTTCATGGAAAAAAAATACAAATTTTTGTCCCGCTAGTAATTAGACGAAAGGGTACCTACAAAGAATTGGCAAAATGGGCATCTTCCAGAAAATTCAAATACCTCAAAGTGAATGATATTCTCTATGAAGTTAACAAATTTCCAAATTTGGATCGATATAAAGAACACTGCATCGAATTACTGATTGACGAACTCCACATCAGTAAGAATAAAGAGCAACTAAGCCAGAAGATAAACGAGGCAATTAATTTAGGTAAAGGCCATATTTTAATTGAGTTGGCAAACAAGAAACAAGTGCGATCCTCTAAGAGTCAACACAAAACTGCACTTTTTTCGGTTTATCGATCATGTCCCAGTTGCGGCGTTGGGTTTAAAGAATTAGAACCGAGAAATTTTTCTTATAACTCCAAAGTTGGCTGGTGCAAAGGGTGTTTAGGCACCGGCTTGTCTCCAGATGGATTAAGAGAAATTAATTCAGAGCCTGACATTTTAGATTTTGAGGAATACACCAAACAACAGAGTCTGAGTAATAATAGTTTTGACGCAGCCAACACCGAATGTATTTTATGCAACGGTAACAGACTTAATGAAATTGCGAATTCAGTGTATCTCAAGGAGTCAACGATTACTCAATTAGCAAATTTACCTGTCGACGCTCTGGCTTTATGGCTCAATAATTACCTTAATGAAATTTCTCCCAAACACTATCCCATAGCCAAGGATTTAATAGAGGAACTTATGAGTCGCATCACATTTTTAATTAATGTTGGTTTGGGTTATTTAAGCTTAAATAGATCAGCTCCATCATTATCAGGAGGAGAAGCACAGAGAATACGTCTCGCATCTCAATTGGGCTCAAATCTTAGGGGAGTTTGTTATGTTTTAGATGAACCTACCATAGGACTGCATCCAAAAGACAACTTTTTACTTCTTGATGTTCTGAAAAAGCTAAAGGATAAAGGCAACACTATCGTGATGGTTGAACATGATGAGTCGGCAATTACAGCTGCAGATCATTTAATTGATATCGGTCCAGCAGCAGGAAAATTTGGAGGGGAAATTGTTTTTCAAGGAAAATTATCTTCCCTAAAACAATCAAAAGAATCCATAACTGGAATTTATCTTAATAAGCCAAACAAACAGAAGCTAAACTCAGAAGAGTTTTACTTTTCCGAGGATAATTTTATAGAGATCATAAAAGCAAATTTGAATAACCTGAAGTCAGTCAATGTAAAAATTCCTACCAAAGCCTTAACTGTAGTTACAGGTGTTTCAGGAAGTGGGAAGTCCACTCTTATAAGAGATATACTATATAAGAATTTTATACAGAAAATACATATAAGGAAAACAAAGAAAAATAGTTCCTCAAGCACCTTATTCATTGGTTGTAAGGAAGTGATTGGGTGGGACAAATTTGATAGAGTTTTGGAAGTAGATCAAAGCCCTATAGGAAAAACTCCCAGATCAACTCCTGCTACATATATCGGTATTTGGGATAGCATTAGAAAACTTTTTTCTGAAACAAATGAAGCTAAAGAAAAAGGTTGGACTAGCGGTCACTTTTCGTTTAATTCTGGTGAAGGAAGATGTAAGATTTGTAAAGGTTACGGAATTGAAAAAATTCAAATGAACTTTCTACCAAATGTTTCCATAAAATGTGATGCTTGTAATGGATTGAGGTTCGACTATCAAACCCGTAATATTGTATGGAATGGAAAATGCATTTCAGATGTTCTAAATATGAGTTTCGCTGAAGCCAGAATTTTTTTTAAAAATCATTCTTTAATCAAGCGACCCATTGAACTCTTGACTGAATTAGGTT
>CEOK01001538.1_pt1 | contig 33045 bp, 12 predicted proteins | sample 427001 | NCBI WGS metagenome assembly CEOK01 (sample SAMEA2591108, study PRJEB7988) | marine metagenome | isolation source: saline water (ENVO:00002010), including | reverse complement strand
ATTATAAAATCAAATTTTTAGGAACAACTCATGCAAGCGCAATTTTCAGAAGAGAAGCTCGGTGACTTACCAGAAAAACAAAATCAGTTTCGTGATTTTGACCTAAAAATGATGTTGAATGTTGCAACTAGAGATGTTGTGACTAAGAAAGATGTGAACGCAATTAAACAAGCATTAAAAAATTTAATTTTAAGTAATGTTTTTGATAGAAAATTTAATCCAGCATTTGGGGGTAATATTTATAAAGAATTATTTGAACCTATGGATCAGATAACAGTTGGTATTATGGAAACAAGACTGAATAATGTTATTAAGGCCTTTGAAAAAAGAATAATTAATTCTAAAGTTAAAGTTATACCCATTTATGGCCAAACAGCGACTGACCAGAACAAAGTGCGTATTGTTATAACTTACGCTCTCCCAAGAGTCGATAGAGAATTACAAACAGAATTTACAATAGAGAGACTACGATAATGGCCAAAAATATAAGAGTTTCGGAATTAGACTTTGACACAATAAAAACAAATATTATAAATCATATGAAAAATTTGGACAACACAAATACGTTCAAAGATTATGATTTCCAAGCTTCTGGCCTTAATACCATGATTGATATTCTAGCATCAAATACTCATTATCAATCGTACTATTTAAATATGATGGCAAATGAGATGTTTTTAGATACTGCAAGACTTCGTGAAAATGTAGTATCTAAAGCAAAACTTCTTGGATATACACCAACATCTGCGAGAGCATCTGAAGCTACTCTATCTGTTTTATTTAGAAAGACTGTTAATACTGAAGATGAAGTTAAATCTGGTATTAGAATTACTAGAAATATAAGTTTCTCCACAAATATAGATGGAGTATCTTATAATTTTACTCCTAAAGTTAATAGAATTGCCATGAAGTTTGGTGAAACATTGCCTGCAACTGGCCAAAACGAAGGAAAATTTGAAACACGATATTTAATAGAAGACTTAGTTGTAATTCAAGGAGACCAAGTTACAGAAACATATTTTGTTGATACAAATGACCCCAATCAAAAATTTGTTCTCAGTAACCCAAATGTCGATACTGAAACTATACAAGTTGTAGTACAAGAGAATCCAGATGAAGATGCTACTATTGCATTTTCTAAAGAAACAAATAATATGAACTTGACTGATATATCTACTACATTTTTCTTACAAGAATCTTCGGGATTTTATGAAATATATTTTGGAGATAATGTCTTGGGCAAAGGTGTTCCAAGTGGTAGTCTAATTACAATCAGTTATCTAGTAACTGGTGGTGCTGGAGCAAACGGTGCTGGTGTTATTGCATTAAGAAGTCATAATCTAGAAGACGTAGATTCTACTGGTGGTATTAGAGAGGTTGCAGTTGTACAAAATGCATTTGGTGGTTCAGATGCAGAAACAGTAGAGTCGATTAAATTTTATGCACCAAAAAGTTTTGAAGGACAAAACAGAGCTGTAACTTTGAGAGACTATCAACAAATCATTCCAAAAGTTTATCCACAAACAAAATCAGTAAATGTCTGGGGTGGGGAAGATAACATTCCAGCTGCATTTGGTAGAGTTTATATTTCTATTAGACCTATTAATGGAACACTTCTTTCTGACTTGGAAAAAGAACAGGTGAAACAAAAGTTGAAAAAAGATTATTCGATATTAACTATATTACCAAATATAGTTGACCCAGATTATACAAAAGTTATTATTACTTCCAAGGTAAAATATGATGACGAATCTACATTATTGACAGCTGATGAATTAAAATCTAAAGTGGAAGATGTAATTAAAAATTTCAACGACCAATATGTTAGTGAATTTAATAACTATTTTAGATATTCGAATCTAGTATCAAGAATTGACAATACAGATGCAGCCATAACAAACAATGAAACAACAGTAGAAATTTTAAATACTTCTACACCACTAATAGATACAAAATTTACATATACTTTTTATTTTAATAATCCTCTGAAAAAGGGAACATTAAGTTCTAATGGATTTTTGTTGTCTGGAAATACTAATTTAATTTATGTAGAAGATGGCCAAGATGGGAAATTGAAGTTTTGGTATATGGATGGTACAACAAAAAAATATTTAACAACTGGTATTTCTGGAACTATTGACTACACTAGTGGTTTAGTAACTATTAGTGATGCAACAATTACTGGTATTGCAAGTGGAACAGGAAACGATTTGTTTATAAGAGTGACACCAGAAAACTTTGATGTATTTCCAAAAAGAAACCAGATATTAATTATAGATGAAATTAATCAGGCTATTACAATGGAAGCTGATAATGACCTATACAACAACAATTATTCAATTAGTGACCAAACAGTAGTAACCCTTAGAACAACGAATAGTTAAAAATGGATCTAGTAAATTTAAAAAATTTGTCGAGTACCATTATCACCCAGCTGCCTCATTATCTGGCAAACGATGATGATTACACTAAATTTGTCAAATTTATGCAATTGTATTATGAGTATTTATCTGTGGGGGGTAATCCCACTGATGTCGCCACAAGAATGGCAGATTATGGTGATTTAGATAAAACTCTTGATACTTTTGTTGACGAATTTAAATTTGAAATTGGAAGTGTATTTCCTTCTATAACCAGATTAAAAGAAATCCAAGATGATAACGCAGAAATGCAGGCATTGTTTAATGCAACAGGTGTTACAAATGCAGATACAGTAAAATATCAGACCGACACATATATTGGAAACGGAGTTGTGTCAGAATTTTTACTTTCTTATTTTGCTCCTTCTCATTATTTTGGGAAAGATGTCGCCTTAAGGGTCACAGATTTAAAAGTGTATTCTAATCCAACTCTTTTTAATTCAAGTATGGATACTTATCGTGCGAGTAACCCACTTGCTGGTCTTTCATTTCCAACTGATTATGGTCTATTGACAGAAGGAACTGATTATGTCATAACAGGACAACGAATAAAATTCTACAATAGTGATGTTCTTACTGCACCTTCAGATCAGGTATCAATTAAAATTGTATATCAATTAAATGTAGACCTTGGTGCAACTGCATCTCAAATACAAACTGAAACTAAAAAGGCAAGATTTTCAAATAAAAAACATTTCTATAAACTTTTAAAAGAGTTTTATCAATCAAAAGGTTCAGTCCAATCCTTTAAATTTATTTTTCGTGCATTTTTCAACGAAGATATAGAAATATATTATCCAAAAGAAAATATATTAAAAACAAATGAAAATACATGGGCCCAATCTGTAAGTATTAGGACAAGAGGAATTGTTGATTCTTTAAATCCGCCAGGCAAAACAACAGAAATAGTTGCATTAGTTGGAGAAACGAGTGGTGCAACAGCGATTCCAGAAAGTGTTTATCATTCAATACAAGATTCGGTTGCATTTACCGAATATGTTATCACAAACATAGCTGGAAATTTTCAATCACAAGAGTTTCTTTTAGTTCATGCTGAAGATACTAATAGCCGTGGAGAAGTTGAAAATAGAATTATTAGAGCTCAATTGTTTGATGTAATTACAGGGTTTGATATTTCGAACCCTGGCACGAACTATCCAAAAAATGTGTTTATACAAAACTATGAATCAAATGCTGGTTCTGGTACTGGAATGAAAGCGAGAATAGAAGGAACAACTAATGGAGAAATTTCTAAAGTTGAAGTTATAAATGGTGGAACGAATTATATAACAGGAGAGTTGATTGAGTTCAATAATACAGGCACAGGCGGTTCTGGAGCTCTTGCAAGAGTAGCAGAAGTTACTAACACAGAACAGACATATGATATATCTTGGGTACAAGATATTACAGATGCATTATATCCAAAAACTCAGTTTGAAATTAGTGATGCAAATTCTCTATATGGACATTCAGTGCAGTATTCAGAATCTTTATCAAGAGATACTAAAGTTACAATAAAAAATCATGACCCAAAATTTAATGATGTTGTTGCACTATTTGATTTTGAAAATCTAGTGCCTGGCAATTTACAATTTCAAGAATATAAAAATGATTTAGAAAATACTAGACAAAATGCAACCAGAGCTAATCCAACTATTGGGCCTAAAATTGGAAACTTCAGTTTAAGAGTTAACGATACTGGATATGTGAGAATACCAAAACTTCCATCTCTTCTTACAGGCAGTACAGATTTCACAGTAGACTTTTGGTATCATGGGTCTGGTTTTGGTGGAGATACAGGAGATGGTGGAGCCATTTTTGCAATAAATGGAACTGAAGCTGGCTCACATGATAATCAATTGGTTTTATATCATAGAGCAGATGGAAAGTTTACAGTTGCAGTAGATGATACAGATAAAACAAGTACTGGTTTGTTAACTGATACTGCTACTTCAGATGATTGGAATCATATTGCTTTATATTATAACACAACAAGTGGAGTTAAAGTTTATCAGAACGGAGAACTAAAAGAAGATATTTTTGGTATCGGTCAGTATGGGGGAACAATTGATGGTATACAAACTTCCTCACATTTTACTATTGGCGCTGATTATGATAAAGGAACTGATGTAACAGACGATGGTAATAGTGCATATTACTCAAGTTTTAGAGTTACTAAAGGTCAACGATTTACGGAATATGTCGATGCAACAGATGGTAATAAAACAAAAATACTTTACTCTGATTTAAATCCTATTCCGAATGAAGAAGAACTACAACCTTGGCAGTATGAACTTGCCAATAATAGATTAACCTTAAAAGAATATAACGCACAAGGATTTCTTGCCACTAGAACTCTTCCAGATTGGTTTTCTGTGAATTTATATTTTAGAAATCTTCCCATTGGTTCTATTAGTAGAATTAATTTAATATCTGGTGGGTCTGGATATATTCGAAATCCTATAGCAAGAGTTTCAGATGAAAGTGAGGGTTATACTTCAATAGGAAACGGCGCAAGTTTTGATATTAAAACAACAAGTGTCGGGGGAATTTCTAAAATAAAAATCGTTCAGGCAAGTACAATCCCAACTGCTCATGGATTTGGAATTGGATATGGAACTGTGCCAACATTAGATTTATCAACTCTTGGAGATGGTAATGCAGTAGTAACTCCAGTGAAAGGGATTTTGTGCGAGAGAGAAGGAAGATTTTTAAATGACCAAGGATTCCTTTCAGATAATAATAGAATACATGATGGTTATTTGTGGCAAGACTATTCTTATGTTGTAAGAGTTAATAGAATTGTAAATGAATGGAGAGAGATAATTAAAAAAGTTGTCCATCCTCTAGGTATGGCATTATTTGGTGAGTTAGTTTTACTTACTAAAGTAGAAGGTAAACAATTAAAGAGATCAATTCTTTATATTTTTTATGAAATTATAAAGAATTTAGATATAAAGTCGAAAAACATGGACGGTTTGGGTGTATGGACTTATCCAAATACAGGAGATTCACAAATTGACACAAAACAATTATTATCTCATGGATATTCTATAATCTATGATAATCGTCAAGATGATGCGGCTTCCCTCACAGGTGCAGATGATGATACTCCAGCTGGTCAAAATGTTGATGTTGGTGAAGGTAGATATGCATTACAAAAAACTGATAATACAACTGCAACTTCATGGACTGATGTTGCAACTGTATCAGTAAATAATAAAGATAAGTTCTATACAGATTATAGATTTTTCTATGAGGATAGTGAAGATATGATTGGTAGAGAGTTTGTGATTTACAATATGTCAGACGCATTTATTACTAGTGCAGAACACACTATAACTCGACCATATGCAAGATATAAAGTTACTCAAGTGCAAAATGTAGATACAGATAGTGACGGTATATCAAACATATCTAAATTTTCTGTGACTCTCGTTTCTAGTGTAGGAGACCTTCCGCCTACTACACCAGATGATGTTATAGAATTTAGATGGGATAGAGTCTTTAGAGGTAATGTAGAAAGAAATCCATCATATTGGGTAGGTTCAACAAGAGATGGGGCAGACCCAAGTGACGACAAATATGTTATTAAAATAGGGAGTAGAAGAGTTCCCACAGATTATATTCCATCTATGGGTACAACCTACAAGTCATTAGAGAGATTTAAATTCTTTTTCGATGAAGCATATCCATTTGATAAGTTAGTTAGATATCGAATGAGTCCAGAAGAAGAAGTAGAAGCTTCTCCATATAATCAAATGTTTGCACCAAATGGAGCATTTAATACTATGAAGATGCTTCCTAGTACAACAAAATTTATTACTATTCGAAATCCTAATGGAAAAAATGAATATGCAATTGTTCCAGCATATCTTGATACAGAAGTACTTCCACTTACTGGTAGACCAGATGGAAGTTTCATAGGTGTGACTGATGGAACAGACCATCAATGGGGAACAACAACATTGCAAAGAGTTCAAGAACTTTTTGATAGAGACTATCATGCAGTTTTAGATTCTAGTATTAATATTGGCCCAAAAGTTTTAGTTATTACTGAGGAGTCGAGAGAACAAAATGGACAGACTGTTAATGGACTTACTAATCTATCAGTAGAAAGAAGAAAGTTTAATGATACTTCTCCACAGGGTTTAGATAATGACCTATATAATTACGAGATAGAAACAATCACTGAATACAGAGAAAGAAGTAACATTGCACAAGAAAGTGCAATCAGACGGTATATGAAACAGGGAGAAGATGCAACGGAAATTGCGTCTACCTATCCAACATCTATAAGTGAGTGGGAATCAATACCAGAATTATTTTCCCCATCGTAAATGAGGGAGTAAAAAACTTATAAATAGAAGAAACGAATTTCAATTCAAAGGGTATATTACATGGCAGCTATAATCACAAACAAATTAAGAATATTTAATGCTCAACAATTTTTAGAGTCTCTTGCTGAAGAAGCAGCTCTCTGGCAACAGAATTATGCATATGTAGAGGGAGATGTCGTACTCAATAACACAAACCTATATGTGTGTGTTGAGTCGGGAACAAGTGACTCAAGTGGTACGGGCCCCAGTGGAACTGGTACGGAAAACGATGGTACTGTAAAATGGGCATTTTATAATGTCTCTCTGTACAACAATTTATATATGGGTATCGGTAAACATACAGCTTGGCCAGACGATGCAAATCCACCAACTCCGATAGATTCAGTAGAAGGAAATAATACAGTAAAAGATGACTTAGTAGCCATGAAAAAAGTCGGTTCTAATACTGTATCTCTTGCAATCCCAAGAATTGATTGGACAACTGGTAGAACTTATACAATGTATGAAGACTCAAATGCAGAAGCAATTATTCCTAATGGATATATTATAACACAAGGAACAAATCAGTATAACGTATACAAATGTATTAATAACACTCAATGGCAAGATGCTAGTGTGGGGGTTCAACCAAAACCATCTACTGTGCAACCGACAGGTATTTCTACAAATTCTCTAGAAGAAACTGCTGATGGATATGTTTGGAAATTCATGTATAGAGTCACGTTAGATGACGCACTTAAATTTTTAACAAAAGATTATGTTCCAGTAAAAATTATTTCTGATGCTGTTGGTTCAAATCTTGCATCAAATAGTAATGATTATCCTCAATATCAAGTTCAAATCGATGCAGTGACTAATAATGGTTCTATCCAGTGGATAAAAATTATTGATGATGATACAAACTCTGGACATGCTGGTGGTCAAGGATATCACCCAAATTTAGTAGGAACACATAATGTTGCAGCTGGTGATGCGAGTCCAGCAATAACTACTGCTGGATTGTCTGGAACGGAAGTTCAAACAACTGATGCATATAAGGGATATTCCCTAATTGTAACTCCAAGTGGCGGTGCAGCTTCTTTCCAAAGAAAAATTACTGGTAATACTTATTCGGGTGGAGTTCTAGAATTGACTCTAGAAAGTGCATTTGATTCAACAAATGATTATGCTAATGGAAACGGTGCAAGTATTGTTATTGCACCAACTGTTGAAGTTACTGCTGGTTCTGGTACACAAGGAAGTGGATTTAAAGGATATGGATTAGTACAGGGTGACCAACTTAAAAAAGTTGTTATAACAAATGGTGGAACACTATACACAACTGCAACAGCATTAGTTATTGCTGACAATGTTCCAGCAAGTACCACCTCTTGTAAAGTAAAACCAATCATATCACCAAACAAAAATCATGGATTTAATCCAGTAGAAGAATTGGGTGGATATTATGCAATGATTGCCATGAAGTTAGAATATGATGAATCAGATGCTAGAACAAACGACAGTACACAAGCATCTACAACACAATCTGTTTTTCCTGTAAGTTTGGCAGAGGGTGTATTTAGACAGATAAGTATTATAACAGACCCAACAGATAAAAATACAAATAGATTGGCGTATAACACAACATATAAAGGGCCGAAACACCCAACATACGGAACAGCAAACTTAACAAAATTTGACATAGTAAGTGGAACAGGGAAAGTATTATATGTGGAAAATCGTCAACCAGTAGCAAGAGCAATAGACCAGATTGAAGACATAAAAGTTGTATTTGAGTTCTAGGTCGATAGAATTTAAAAAATAGAGAGAAAACATGGCCACAAATTTCAATGTTGCACCTTATTATGACGATTTTGACGTAAATAATGGATACTTGAGGATTCTATTCAAGCCGGGCGTATCAGTCCAAGCGAGAGAACTTACCCAACTACAAAGTATCCTTCAAAATCAGATAAAAAGCCTTTCAGACCACTTCTTTAAAGAAGGTGCAATGGTTGTGCCTGGCCAATCTGCTGTCGATTTCAAAGCGACTTATGTAAAAATAGATTTAAATGGAACTGGTTCATATACAAATGCAAACGACTTTGTTGGAAGGACATTAACTGGCGGAACGTCTGGTATTAAGGCAATAGTTGTTCATTCGGAAGCATCAACAGGAACTGAGTCAACAGATGACCCAGATACAATTTATGTAAAATATCTTAAAGGAACATCTAGTTCTGGTACAAACGAAGGAGAATCTTTCGTACAGGGAACTAGTCTTGCATTTTTTGCTGGTGAAGTTTTAAGTACTGAAGCTGTAACAGGTCAGTCGGATTTTTCTTGTGTTGTGAGACCTACAAATGAAACTCCCACAGGGGTTGGTTCTATTGCATTTATAGAATCAGGAATTTATTATGTTCAAGGACACATGGTTATAGTTGATACTCAATCTATCGTTCTTGACAAGTATACTAATACACCATCATATAAAATTGGTCTTCAAATAAATGAAAGTACAATTGATTACACTTCTAATACTTCAATATTAGATAATGCTCAAGGAACACCAAATTTTAATTCGCCTGGCGCTGATAGATATAAAGTTCAACTTACTCTTCATAAAAGGGGAGTGGATGAACTCAATACAGAAAATTTCGTATCTCTAATAAGTGTTAGAACTGGTCAGATTGAGTCTGCCGTAAGGACTACAGAATATTCAGTATTAGAAGATACCCTCGCTAGAAGGACGTATGATGAGTCTGGCGACTATACAGTAAGACCATATAGATTAGACATTAGAGAACTTTTAAACGAAGGTGGTAATCGTGGGGTCAGATCTGTAAATGATTTCCAATTTAATACAGAAGTAGAAGCAAAAGCAGCTGCAGTCAAAAATTTTAGTGATGCAGTCGGTATGCAAGATTCTATCACTAATGCTGGACTTGCACATACAATATCTCCAGCAGACATTCAAAAATATCCAAATCAAAATTTAGATGATACAGGTGCTAAATTTTATCCTGGCCGTACACACGACAACCTTGTAGATGCTTTACGAGCTAGAATAGGTTTAGGAGTAGAAACTGGTAAAGCATATGTTCGGGGATATGAACTAGAAAATCTCTCAACTGTATTTGTAAATTATAAAAAGGCAAGAGATGATGTTCAAGAAAACAATTCATATTTACTCACAGATCTTGGAAATTGTATCTATGTAACAGATGTTCATGGGTTGCCAGAATTAAACTCTAGTGTTAACTTATTGAATATTCATTCTGAAGGAATTACTGGATATATAACTTCGAACTACAATTTATCTACTACAAGTCAATATGCCAATGATTTTGACCCAGAAACTGGAACATTCGCCGATGTCTCTAATACTCATGGTGCAGATGTTATCGGGACTGCAAAAGTAAAATATATTCAATACTATAGTGCAGCTGGTTCTTATCAAGCAAATGATTCCTTTACAACTGGTGCGAATAAATTTGCTCCTTCTACAAATTCTGTAAATGCAGCCATTTACAAAGTATATCTTTATGACATAAAATTTGAACAAAATCCAACAACTTTAAGACCATATCAAATAACAGATATGAGGTCTATTACTTCTCAAACAGATGTAACTGGAAGTTCATTAGTGAAAACTTTTAGTGGAAATACTCTAGTAGAATATACATTAACAGACGTAGATACCATGCCGACTGTAAATAATATGATATATTCTCAGTTTCAAGATATAACAGTAAGGGGTATGATATATTATGTGGACTCTGGACGCCAGAATATTTTAGTTAAAAATGTCGGCGGTGGAAATTTCACTGATTTCTATCCTATTAATAATTTCTTAAATCCTAGACTTTTTGAATTAAATGAAATTGTACAAGAAGTTGCCTATAATGCATCTGCTGGTACTGATGTTCAATTTTCTGGAACAACTGTATTTGAAAGAAAAACTGGTAATGCAAGAATTATTAATAGACAAGTTTTATTTGGTGCAAACGGAAACAGTCTTGTAGATACTGGAAAAGATTTTGTAAAAACAAATAGATTTGTCGATGACGAAAGTGGAAACTCAACTGTTGATACTACCTATACAGTTTTAAGAGAAGTTCAAACTACTGTTTTTCAAGGTAGTTCTGATTATAGAGTAGAAATACAAATAGGTAATTCTATACCAGAACAGTTTATGTCATTTAATCAATCATACTATTTTGTTTATATTCCAGCAGACAATTCATCGTCTTCTGCACAATCACTTGCATGTACTAATGCAAATGTGATAATATCTTCTGATTTTAAAACTTTAACAATTACTGGATTTCCTGCTGGCGCAAATGCAAAAACAGCCAGTGTATTTTTTCCAGTTATCAAACAAACTTCCAGAGAAAAAACTAAAACTCTTAATGATGACACAGTAATTTTTCCATATACTGGTAAAGGTTTAGCTGGTCAAGATTTAGGTATTACTATTGCGTATGGAACAAATACTGATGTTGCATGGGCAGGAAATAGTGGAGACATCCTTGGTCAGAAGGCAGTTAATAATGTTGTAAATCAATTTACAGACACCGCTGGTGCATTAATTGATATGAAAACATTTCAATTGCAAAATTCTGACATTTACAAATTTAAGAAAATATATGATACAAATCTTACTAGTAATGTAATATACCAAGTTGATGTTATAGGAACTCAGAAATTTATTCACGAAATGACTGCTGCCGAACTTTCCTTTGCAGCCACAGCATATGAGTGGTCAGTGCAAAATTCGGGTGCAAGTCCTTATACAACAACATCTACTGGTGCTCCATTTATAACAGAAATAAATGCAGCCACGGCAGCTGGACAAACACCAGCTGGTGAATCAAATCAACCTATGCAAATCTACGATATCACTGATAGATATGAATTAGATGATGGACAGAGGGGCGGATTTTATGATATAGGAACAATTAGTATATTGCCTGGCCAACAAAAAGTACAGGGTCGAGCTGCGATTGTTTATTCATATTTCTCTCATGGTTCTGGAGATTATTCTTCAGTAGATTCTTATGTTCCAAATTCTGGTATCACATATGAAGAGATTCCAAGTTTTCAAAAGAGAAGATTGTCTGATGTTCTAGACTTTAGACCATCAACTACTTTCTCTTTCAATACAAATTCATTATTGGGTAAAGGTATTTTATCTGGTGACCAACCAGAATTACCACTTGATACTTCAAATGTAATTACTGACTTTAGATACTATCAACCAAGAAAAGATTTATTATATCTTAATAGAAACGGTCAGTTTTTTGTCAAATATGGTGCGTCTGATGATAATCCTTCATACCCAGAAACCCCAGATGACGGTATGGTTCTATATCGTATAGAAGCAAATGCATATACTCTTAGTGTTAAAGATGTTCGTGCAGAAATGCTCGACAATAAAAGATATACGATGAGAGATATAGGTAAGCTCGAAGAAAGAATTAAAAGAATTGAATACTATACAAGTTTAAGTCTTCTTGAAAAAGAAACTGAAGACATGTCTATTACAGATGAAAATGGTGTTGATAGATTTAAAAACGGTTTTGTTGTAGAACCATTTAGAGGATTCCAAATTGCAGATGTATTTGATAGAGACCTACAGTGTTCTATTGATTCTGCAAAGGGTGAATTAAGACCAAAAGCAAGTGAAAAAAATGTTCCTATGAAGTTCTGGCAAGCTGGTTCATCAGATTTCGCAAACAAAGATGGAAATCTGATGTTGCCATATATCAGTATATCTTCAATCAAACAAGACAAGGCATCAAAGACTATCAACGTAAATCCATTTGCAATCTTTGGATTTCAAGGAAATATGAGACTTATTCCAGAGTCGGACGAATGGAGAGATGTACAATCAAGACCAGATTTAGTTATTGATAGAGATGGTCAGTTTGACCAAATACAAGAACTTGCCGAAGAAGCTGGTATTTTAGGTACAGAGTGGAATAGTTGGCAAACAACGTGGACAGGTTCTGATACAAGTACAAATACTTTTAATGAAACTAGACAACAATGGGATAGAAGAGGAAGACAAAATGGTTGGTCAAACCAATCTAGACAAATAACTCAAACAATCACAACTAATACTGGTTTTAATAGTAGGGATGGAATACAAACAGAAGTAGTTCCTAGAGTTGTAACGGAAAATCTTGGTGAAAGAACTCTATCTACAGAAATTATTCCGTTTATTCGTTCTAGAACTATTTTCTTTAGGGTATCTGGATTAAAACCAGAAACTAGAATGTATCCATTCTTTGATGGTGTCGCTGTGGGTGACCATTGTTTTGTCGCAGAAGAAGTTGTTGTCTCTAGTATGACACAATCTGCTGCCTCATTTATAACTGCACAACAAAACGCTGTACGGGCAGATGGTGGTCAAATATTTTTAAGAGGAAATTCCACTGGACATCAAACAAGAGTTTTTGATTTTGAATATCTAGATACAAATAGTGTTAGGTTTTTCTGTTTGAGTAACATCGATTCTTTATCTTTCTCGACAAGTGAACCTATGTTTTTCGTAACTGATACAGGTACTTCTGTTCGTGTGGGCAATTTTAGTACTAGTATTAACTCAACTCCAAATCAAACTCTTTTAAGTGATGAGGGTGGTAATCTAAGAGGATTGTTTACAATTCCTAATAATAACAATCTAAGATTTAGAACTGGAGATAGACTCTTTAGATTGACAGACCAATTGTTAGTGACTTCAACAGATGGTGATACAGAAGCAGAAGCAAGATATACTGCAAGAGGATTGTTAGAAACTACTCAACAAACAATTGTCAACACAAGAATGGCAGATATTGTAAGGACTGCAAGAAATCAAAGAGGAAATTCAGTTACAAATCAAAATACCACGAATAGTACTGGTGGGTGGGAAGAAACTGGATTTCAAACTGTTTTCTGGTCAGACCCACTTGCAGAAACTTTCTTGATTGATAAAAAGGGTGGAGAATTTATCACTGCGATTGATTTATTTTTCTCAACAAAACCAACAGCAGATAATGGAATATCTGTAAAATGTGAAATCAGAAATACAGTAAACGGATATCCAGGCCAGAAAATTTTAGCAACAAAACAATTATCTCCAAGAGAAGTAAGTGTTTCTGAAGATGGTTCGATTCCAACCACGTTTACTTTTGACTCGCCTATACATGTACAAGAAAATAACGAATACTGTTTTGTTGTTCTTGCAGACACACAGGATTATAGAATGTGGATTGCACGATTGGGTGAAGAGGATACTGGTGGTACAGGAATTATTTCGAAACAACCTTATGCTGGTGTTTTCTTCAAGTCACAAAATGCTTCGACTTGGACTGCTGACCAAATGGAAGATATGAAGTTTGAAATTTATCGGGCTCAATTTGATACCACTAAACAATCAACTCTTTATTTCCAAAATAATCCAGTAGATAAAAATGGTTCAAGAACAGATTTCCAAGAACTATTAGGAAATTGTATAGAAACGACTGCTGGTTCTTCTGTAGTCAAATTCTATGTAAAGAATCACGATTTAGTTCCATCAAGATACAATAATAATCATTATTGGGTGACAATTGCAAATCTAAAAACAAATGCATATTTCGGTGGAGGCCCAAGTGAAGGATTTTCTGGGGTAGAATTAAATGCAACTCATAAAGTTGTCGATACTACTTTAGATTCTTTTAGTATTGATATGAATAATCCAAGAAAATTAAGTGCTGCTGGAATCGGTATGGGTCTTCCTGTAGAACCCAGTTTAACAGAAGTAAGTGGTCTGGGAAGAACGGCAGTAACGTCTGGAATATTTCCTGCTGAACCACAACCGTCTACTGGTTCATCCGCTGGAAACTTAGTTGGTGAAAATTTGACAAGAGAAATTACAAATGCAGATGGAAGTACAACTGTACAACCAATTGCTGTCGCATTTACAAATAAAAAGTTTGATGTTATGATGCCTATTATTCAGAATATACAACTTCCAGAAACTAATATCAGTATGTCAATGAAAACAACTTCTGGAACATCACAACATAGTGATTTAGCAGCTGGTGTTAAAGATGCATTATGGACTAGTTTTGTAAATATGGAGAACATCTATTTTAGAACACCAAGGTTTATTGCAAATAGGTTCAACGAAACTCAATTTGGGATAGGAAGTAGTGATTTTGATAAACGGTCATTAACATATAAAATACAATTGAGTACTGATAAAGATAACGTGTCTCCTATGGTCGATACAAGAAGAAACAGTGCGATATTAATTTCTAATAGAGTAAATAGTCCACAATTTACCACTACGACTGATGCACAAGGAAATTCGACTGATAGTGGTGTTTCTGTTACTAGTAGTGGATACATGTATAATGGATTCATATCAGAAAGAGATTCGCAAGGTGGTTCTGCTGATGCAAAATATATTACGAGAGAAATTGTATTAAACAATCCATCTGTTGCATTAAAAGTTGCAATGACTGTGAATAGACCACAGGATGCAGATATTGATTTGTATTATAAAATAAAAACTTCAGATGGTCAGAATTACAGAAAACTCAATTACGAATATGTTGCAAGACCTTTAGGGTATGACAACCCAGACTTACCAAGTGCTTGGTCTGAATGGGAGTATGATATTGAGAATCTTGAAGAGTTCAGTTCCTTTGGAGTTAAAATTGTATTGAGAAGTAAAAATTCTTCCACTATTCCAAAAGTAAAAGATTTAAGAATAGTTGCACTTGCTAGCTAGTATAAATATGAGTATGAATGAGAAAAAATATTTGCCCGTAGAAGACAATCCAGACTTAGTTCGGGATAAATATTCGAAGGCAATTATTAACACAAATAAAAACGCTTACCATACTTACATGAAAAAGGCAAGTTTGAGAAGTCAACAAAAAATGGAAATAGAAAAATTAAATACTGAAGTTAGTGAATTAAAAACAATGATAAAACAACTTTTAGAGAGAAAATAAAATGTCAAATTACCCATCACTAGTAGAAGTCGCATTAACGGATACTTTCGATTCTTGGAGAGGAAAAACGAATGTTGCAATTCAACACACAGACCGTGTGGCAACTGTTATTGGTGAAGTAACTCCAGCAAATATGGGAACAAGTGCTGGGACTCTAGTTACTGCAATAAAAGAAGTAGACACAGAAACTACTATTAATACTACAAATATTGGAACTATGGCCAATATAAATGCAATATTCAAAAAACCTACAGTTGTTGAAAGTTTCAACGAATTGAATGACACAATGCGTGTACACATCAATACAGAAATAACAACAGAGAAAAACGCAAGAGAGGCGGCAGATACTGTATTAGAACAAAAGGTAGACCAAGTAGAAGCTTCTTCTGGTCTTGCTGGAAATGGTAACTATATCGTACAAACAGGTTCTAATTATTTAACAACTGCAAATACTCTTGCAGCTGCTGATATTGCACTTGATACTACATTAAAATCAATTTCTGATGAATTGAATACGACACAAACAACACTTGGAACATCTGTTGATGGGACTAAAACCTTTAGTGGAACATATATAAGTTCTCCTATGACATATGCAGAGGCTATTGAGGCTTTAGATTCACAGGCAAATGCAAATAATATCAAAACAAATACTAACTCAAATAATATTAGTACCCTTGATAGTAGAGAAACTACTCACTATAATGAATTGACAACAAAAACAGATAATACTCAATCGGAACTTGACAGAGTTGAAGATGTTATTGGAACTCTCGCAAATGGTACAATGACTATTTCGGGAACAAATTATATTAATGGAGTAACAATAAAGGCCGCTCTTGTTGCACTTGATGAAAAATCAAAAGCAAATGCAGATGGAGTAATTGCTGCTGGTAGTGGAAGAACTACTTTACAACAAGAATTAAATACAACTCAAGCTGGTGCTGGATTGGGTAACCTTGGAACTTACTCAGCAAATACTGGTGCAAATTATATTAATACTGCGTCAAGTCTTAAAAATGCAGACAATTTGTTAGATGGACAAATTAAAGCAAATGCAGATGCAATTGTAGCTCTACAAGGGAGAGCAGATAATACCGATACTGATTTAGGAAATACAATTACAAGAAACAGTTTATCTGCTGACCAAGTTCACATTTTTTATAACTCTGGAACAGGAAAATTTACTCACAATACCATTTCATCAGCCGCAGTTGCAACTAGTGGTGCAACAATTATAAGTTCTTTGACAGTAGATACTGCTGGACATTTAACAGGTAGTTCAACAAGGGTTTTAGGGAATCAATCATTATTCAATCAGACAATTAGTACGTCAAACCCAAGTGGTGGTTCAAACGGTGATGTTTGGTATAAAGTATAGGATAACTCATCATGCCTGTATATGTCAAGGATAAGAGCATAGGAACAAGTCCAGTTTCATTTACTATTAATGTAAATACTGAATGGCAATACTACGCAAATCAAGACAAAAGGACTTCTAGGGGTCTTTTATCATCTGGCTCAAATCTTGAGGCGGTAAGTCTTTATGGGCCAAATGCTTTACCAGAAGTTGACCAAACTGCAACTCCCCAACATATATTTACTCCCCCCTTCAGTCAACAAAATTCAGCAAATAGTTCAATTGAATTTGACCTTCAATATCCTACAACAGCTACAGGTGGAATAAACACAGATAGAATTTGTACTATCCAAGGTTCTAATAGTTTAATTCCAGCAGACTGGCAAGAAGTTGGATACTTTAATGGTCAGGATATTAAGACACAAACCGTTACACAAGAAATATTAAACTTAGATATTGGTAATAAAAGATTTGGAACAAACGGTGACGGCAATTCATCTGGTTTCAGAAGATTCGGACAGTTTGGTGGTGTTCCAGATAAATTTGAAAATTATCTTTTCTTTGATAGAGATGATAGTTCTTTTAGAAGTTCTGTTTTTAATATTTCAGACATATCTGAATTATCTTTCTTTATCACAAGTGGTAGGTCGGGCCTCGCTAATGCAGCCACTGATACAGAAGATGGAGTAAAATGGCAATTTGGTTCTAATTATGGTGTCACAGATCCAGATTATTCAACTTCTGGCCCTAGAAGTTTACTTGTATATCTTGTAAAACAAGTCGGTTCTGTACCTTCACCATCAGATACAGTAACGCAAGGAGTCCGAGCTCAAGGAAGAGATAATCAATGGTCTAGAATCAAGTTTGATACTAATGGTATAAGTGGAACACATTATTTTATATTCACAAAACAATCAAATACTGGTGATGAAAAAAGACATGCTGTTTGTGCAATACAAGGAATTAGACACAGGATAGCAAACTTTGCAGCTAGTCAGAGAGTAAAATTAGATTTTGACCCTCAAGGTGGATTGAACTCTATTAGTGCTGCCACAAATAATGCAAGAGCATTTCTTGCAAATTATGATTTGTCGAGAAAATATAAATGGTATAGAATTGGTGTAAAGGGCCCAACAGCAAACAACATTGAAACAAGTGGTTCAATAATAAACTGGGTGACTAAACAAGTTACTGGATTGACGGATGATAGGGAAGGAATTGATAATTGGTTTCCCCCACAACAAATGTATGTCAAAAGTAATTCGTGGAAACCTGTCAAACAAGTATTTATTAAGAAAGATAATAGTTGGGTAAATGTCTGGCCAGATTCTGGACAAGGTGCTGCCACATTACCGCCAGAACAAGAAGGTGGCGGTGTATTCATCAACAATCCAGATGATGCTCCAGTTACTTCATTGGGATTCAAGGGATTTGATGACTATGAAAATGGGTTGTTTGGAAGAAGATATAGTGGAGATTGGAATGATAATGCCTATTTCTTTACTGCTGGTAGAAGAACTGGTGAAACAAACACAATTCAAAAATGGGATAGATTTTCTAGTAATGCATACAACTATTCATGGGAATGGCAAGGATATGCAAAGATTGGAACAAGTGGTAACTACAATATAAGAATTAATTCTGATGATTCATCTGCTGTATTTTTTGGAGATGGAGCATTAAGTAGTTCTCCAGCAAATAATACTGCATGGATTTCGTATCTAGGACATCATGGAGCAGATGGATATAGAACATCAAACTCTAGATATCTGACTGCTGGAGAATTATATCCAATTAGAATAAGATTTGGACAATGGCATAAAGGCCCATCAGAGTTTAATTTTCAAGTTAAACCACCAAATTCAGCTATACCAGCAGCTGGTACAACTGCAACATATTCATTTTATTATCATGATGGAGTAGTTGATGACCCGAATACCGTAGGCCCCGATAGAAGATATCATGTTTATGTTTTACAAAATGGTAGGTATGAAAGAACAGGTGTATTTGCATTGGAGGCAGATGCCAGAGCTGCCGTAGCTACTAATAATAATAATGTAAGTATTTCTTTCCGTTATCCTACTGCGTATGCATATCAGTTAGGTGGTACTGAAGCGAATATGGATCCTTATACTAATACTGGTAAGTATAGAGTTGTTAGAAATTCAAATCATGTAAGTACAACTGGAGAAATAGCTTCTGGTCAATTAACAACAGGAAATGGATTCACACCTCCACATGTTTGGGCTCAACTCGCTCAGCCATATAATGTTAACCTTCCGCCTGCTGGTATTGTAGAAGACCAAATATTTGATACCTTAGCACAAGCACAGGCGAGAGTGGCATTTTTAAATTCTCAACAGTATCAACGATCTCTTGATGGATATTATTTTGAACATCCAGATTTTGATTTGGTTCATGTAGGTCAAGGATTTAGAAAAGTTCCTGCTAGAACTGGTATACCAAGAGAAGGTGTAATATCAACAGAATCTACTGATAACTCATACCCATTGCCAGTATTAACTGAACTATCATCTAATGTTTCTATTGCAGATGGAAAAATTATCAATAATACAGTTGATGTGGGTGGTGGTACTGGAACAATATCAGCGAGTAGAGGAATTGGTACTGGAAATAATCCTTCTATGATGCCTTTAATCAGAAATTATCAACACAACGAATATAGTGATAATAAAGCTGGTTCAATGATTAGAGATTGTGCAATTAGAGGTCTTGGTGTTAATGATACCGAATTGAATATAATGGGGTTGAAACCAAATGAAGTTGATTTCTCCACTACAGATATTACTGTCAGAATACAATGTAGACCAAGAGGGCCGTTTGCATTAGGAGTTTTACGAGTTAATTTAGATGATGATTATTTTACTGGTAAATCATATTCTCAATGGTTTAGAAATTTGGAAGCAGTGAGAAAGTGGGCAGTAGTAAAACACACAGGGTATGTTGACCCATTTTCACATGAATATTTTGATGTGTCAAATGTAGATCCAAAAGTAGGAGTAGATGTACTCAATATTAGAGGAGAACTTCTTAACAGTTTAAATTGGCAATACCAAGATGTATTTTTTCCTTATCCTGGCCTTCTCGCCTTCAGACAACTTGTAAGTAAAGAATTTACGGTCACAAAACCAGCAGAGAATGAAGTATTAATTCCTTTTGTAACTGATTTCGGTGATTGGGTTGGTGGGGATAATACAGCAGCTGCAACCACAGGTATGGATAGAGTTCGTTGTGAAATGACATATGAAGGATTTAATATTGCAAATGAAAATTTGGATGGAACATTACCAGTATTAACAGAGATTAACTTTGATAGTCATACATCTTATTCGGGTGCAACTGCTCCATCAATTTTGCCAATTATATTTCCTGTACCACCAGCGCTCGTGGTGCCACCGAATTACAATGACGAAGACGATGATAATGAGCCCTTTTACTCGCCGTCTTGGAGTCCAGACCCACTTTGTCCAGAACCAACATATGACCCATTCAACACGAATACTATAGATAATGATGATAGAGACCTATTCAGTGATTGGGATTCTGGTTGGGATGGAACAAATTCTGGTGTTTCTGTCAATAATGCCTGCACTTTTAATGGAAATAGTTTTGATTTCAGTCTGCCACCATCTACATCAAGTGATGATGGAGGCGGTTCAAGTGGTGGTAATGATACTAGTAGTTCTTCTGGAGATGGTTGTGTCATTGCAACTCATGCCCTAAATACTGGTGCATTTAGAAATAGAGACAGAGCAAATGCGATTGATTGGTGTGAGAAGAATTTGCATGGTAAGTGGTGGGGAGAGACAATGAGAAGAGGTTATAGATATCTTGGCCGCAGTTATATTTCAGAAGGAAAGGCAGAAACAGTTTATGATGAATTTAAAGAGTGTATGGAATGGGCAAATGGAAAACGTCCTTTTGAATTAAGAATTGCAACAAGATATTTTTACCGTGTCGCACAAACATTTATTGTCGGTCTTTTTGTGCGTGATAAATAGTATGTAACCAAGGGAAAAATTCATGGCGACATTAGAAGTAAACGCAGCTGACTTTAAAAATTACGGCATATCCGTAGGAAGAAGTTCTTTCACTACCTTCACGGGCGCTGGCGGTTTCAGTTCCAGTACCAATGAACCTTTTGGTGGACTTTTAAGAGCTCTTGTTACTGATATGACTAAAGGTCAAGGAACAAACGAAGTTGGTTGGCAGATGTATAATGGATTGCCTGTCGCTGGTAATGAAATACGAGATGTTTCAGACCTTTCAAATATAACTAAAAACTTTTTCACAGAAACAAATTTATCTTCTACTGGTACACCATATTCTGGTACTGGTAACTTTGGTCTTGAAGTTTCGGGACAAAGACCAGCTGGAACACAGCATGTTGTTTTGTTAGATAGTACTTCTACAAATGCACCAAATAGAGGTGTAGTATCAAGAGGTGTAGACCAATCCTATAGAATTAGATTAGAATTTGATGAAAGACCAAGACTTTTTGTTGTTGACCCAGAATTTCCTCAAGAATTATATCAGTTAAATTTAAGACTTAGAGAATTAGGTAGACCACAATATGTAGCTGGAAATGTTATTGATGAGTCAACTAGTACGTCACATTTATTAGATCCAACTTTAAATGGAACTAGTACTACCCAATATGCACATCCAGGCTATTTGTCTGCACCATTTACTGTTGCAGCTACTGGAACTTGGGAAGGTACACAAGGTATTCCAAACCCAATGTATGGTTGGTTTAAAATAAACATTGGTACAAAAAATCAATTATTAGATACTGGATTTATAAGTCAACCAATTGTTAGTTCGGATGGTTTGATTACATTAGAAAATGGTTCTACACTAAACAATTCTGTCATAAGAAGTCCAGGCGAATGTGTAGATGTATTTTTCGAAGACATGATATTAAGTGCAACAACACAATCTTTAGCATTAACAAATGTAGTTGCTGGTAATGGTGGTGCGAGTATTAATGAAGCTGGTTCTATTGTTGGTGGTACATCTGGCGGTGGGGGTACAGTAGATGCTGATAATTCTACTGCATCAATTTTGAAATATGCAGCTACTACTACAACTAATTTTGCAGATGCAGAAACAATCACACACTCTAATGGTGCAACAGCTACGATTGTAACTGCATCTACTACGCATGACATCAATCGTGCAAGAAGGTTTAGAAATAAAAGAAAAGGAAAAGGTTGGTTTAAAAGATTTCCGAAAGTAAGTTCGGATGTTGGGCCATCCTATCCTATGTCATATAGACTAACAATGACTGAAAGAGGCATTTTACTTTATATCTTTGATGATGCAGCTGCTGACCAAGCAGATGATTACGCATGGATTTGTGCCCAGAGAACAGTTGATAATCAGACAGGGATTACTAGAACAGATGAAGCCTCTCGTTTTCCTCTTCATGTATTATACTCATGTTCTAGAGAAAGTGTATATCCAAGAGACTTTGGTGTGTACTTTTCTACACAAGCAGCGAATCTTCAGACTGTAGAAAACACAATGACACAAGTATTTGATGCTGCTGGAACATCATATAATATAGATACTATTGGAAATGACGCCTTTTATATACTAAATACATATGACAGAGAAGATTCACTTGCAGATGAATTTACTGCAAAAAATATTTGGAGATTTTGTGCAAGAGAATTTGATGTTTTAAAACCTTGGGATGTCCATAAACTTGCAACTGCACACCAGACAGATAGTAATGCAGTAATAAATCCGCTAGAACAGTTAGCCATAACAGACGATAATAGATTTGTAATAACTTTTCCGACAGGATTAACCTCGCAGAGATTTATGTACCCAAAAGAAGAGATGGATATGATTTGTTTTTCATCCGCTGAAGTTGTCGCAGAAGGAAGTAATGTCCCGATGCAAACATACAAACCAGATGGTGTAACAGCCGACCAAAGAAGGTATACTGGCTTGCGAGCAACTCTTGCTAATGGGAACGGTATGAGATTACTTGCCTTAGTAAATGGCCAGTACATTTATAACAGTGATATTAACTTGGATTAATTTATAAATAGATTTAACAACAAGAGATTTTTTTTTATAAATAGTTCTGAATCTTGATTAGATAACGAAATTATTATATACATATAAACAATAGGAGAATCGAAACATGCCAGTAGCAAGCGGTTACAGTATTCAAAGGAACGAGATTATAAATCTCGATCATAGACAAAATAGGGAAGAACACACTGGTAGTTCTACTACGGTAGTATTCTTCTTACGTTCACTCCCCGATTATTCGGATAGAGCATGGAATTGGGATATTCGTGTTGGTGGTGTGAAATTTTCAATCAACAGAAAGACAGGGGTGAACTCTGAGTCAACATATGTTGCTTCCGATAACAAAGGAGCTGCGACCACAACATCTGACGGTAGTACACTTCTTAGTTCGTTAACAGATGCACAAATCTTCGAAGAAAGACCTCAAGACGTATATAGTGAAGGTGTTCTTGATGCTGGATATGGTGCAGTAAGATATCGTCAAGACCTTGGTACATTTGGTGCCATAGAATTTGACCCAGCATATGCTCCACCAGACGCAGCTAAAGTAGAAATTACTTATCGTGAACATTATACTCAATGGACAGGACTTAATGGTGGATTGATGTATCAACTCGCAAGAGATATGTGCGTACATCCATATTCTTCCCCAGAACTTTTGAGAGTAAGTACTGCTCTTCCTCTTAGTGCAGATGATGTTCCAGCTACTGACACTCCAACTCAAGTAGTTCCAATTACAAGCGGCGATCCAAATCCTGTAGTCGTAATGAGATTGAAATCTTCTATTAGATTTAATACAGACTATGCAGAAACTGATCAACAGACTACTCAAAGACAAGGAAAAAGAGTATATAAGATTGTAAGACAGTTCAAAGCAACTTCTTCAGTTAAAGATATTACTTATGGTTCTACTGGTGCTGATAATGACAGGGTTGATGGTAACTATGTTTACACAACTGGTACGGATCCTATCGGCCCGACCAAGCAATTGACAATTTCTACATTAACAAATGGTCTTGAAGCGCAGGCAGAAAAAATTGCAACTAAATTTCCTTTTACTAAAAGAGACTTGGGTTCTGGTGAATTTAGAGTTGCAATTAACAACAGAGTTATCAGAGATGACCAGTTTGTTGTTGTATCAGACCTCAAAACTAGAACTTCTAGAATTGACCTTGTAGTTGATTCTGCTGATTTCAATTGGGTGTCCGATACTACTAACGTAAATATTACAATTTCATACAATTGGGGCCCAAGTTTGGAAGTGCCATATGGTGCTCTTGTAGGTAAGAATGGTCTTGCACCATATTCACATGGAACAGACACAAATGCACTTACTTCTGGATGGAATTATGTACCCGCCGCTGCCTCAGGAAACGCAAACATAGACCTTACAATTGCATCTAATACTGGTGCAACAGTAAATGGAAATCCAGACCTTTTAGATGTCAACGGTACGACTTTTGGTGGTCATGTAGAAGACATAACAACTGCAACTGGTGGTCTAAATCACGTTGCTAGTGTCACAATTGATGGACAATCTTCTTTCCGAATGATTGGCCCAGCATTTGTTGGATATGGAGACTTATTACTCCTACAATTCGATGAAGAAGCCGCATACAAACCAGCATTTCAACTGGTAAATCCTAAACCAGTAAGTAATACCGAAAATGATGTTCTGGATGCATTATCGCAAATTACAGATAGATTTCTTGTAGAATCTTCTGCTGGTTGTGACCTAAACTCAGACCCAGAACTCGTAACAATTTCATATGACCCATCTTCTAATAAAGTTACTCCCCAGACTTTCAGAGTAAGAATGGAATATCTTCCTTCAACTTCTGAATTGAAGGTGAATGTCGCAACAGAATATCAATTAAGAGATGATATGTCTATTACACAGGGTCAGTCTAGAGATGGTGCAAAATATCCAATCTTTAGAGAACCAGGCGAACTTTGTGATGTATATGAAGCTCCTGCCATTGGTAGAGGTGCTACATATAAACTTACAAAAGGTAAGTCGCAATGGTTTAGACGTTCAATGAAAACTGATGATGTTGTTTCAAGAACATATCCAATGTCTTATAGAATTTCTACAACCAATCATGGTTTTGGACTCTTTGTATTTGACCAAGCGTCAGTTGACCAAGATGACGATTACGCATGGTTGGTAGTACAGAGACATGTTGACCAAACAACAGGACAACCAGAATTTACTGGTAAATCGCCTGTACACTGTGTTTATTCTCCAGTGAAGAGACCAGTAGAATTGGCTGACCTAAACGCATACTACTCCTCTGGAGATGTTGCAGACCTCACAAAGGCACCAAATCTATATGGTACATTTGGTGACGAATTGGAAACAGAAGCTCCTACAATCTTTATCGACCAGACAGAATCACTTTTCTCTGGTACAGTTAACTCAATTGACCTTACAGGTGACGGTTATAGATCAGCTGATGCACCTCAAGGTGACCCATTAGGTGCATTGGGTGAACTAGATGTCGGTTGGTTAGGTGGTGCTGGTGCTACAGATGTTGAAATGGCAGATTACTGGGCATTAGACCCAGCCACTGCTGGCCCCTCATACAGAGTTTCAGAATTAGAAATTCAAGGATTTAATGCACTCCCAAGAGATGCAAACGGTGCTACTGCAACTCTTGTTGGTAATAACATTGCATCAAACGCCATTTGGTTGAACCCTGCTTCTACAGAAGTTGCAACTTCAGTTTCTGGTAACCAAGTTTTCCAAAAATTACGATTGAACAGAGTTTCAACATTTGTCGCTGCTTCTGTATCTGGTACTGTAACTACGCCTCCTACTGGTCTCAACCCTACCAGTGCAGCTCTAGGAGATTGGTTAGACCCATCATACGCACTTTTGGATATTCTATATACAGAAATTCCAGAAAACAAAGAGAAAGTTTTGGAATCATTACTTGTCGCACTTGACGGTGTGCAAGTTCCATTGTCTCAAGGTGCATATATTCTTACCTATGATGAGTGGGTGAGAGATGGTGACCCATTGACTTCTGGAAGATTTGTAGAAGGTCTCGACCTTGCTGGTGCCGGCCAATTAGGTTCTAAGTTTAGACTACCAGATGATGCTGTTTCAGTAAGTGCTGGTGGTACAATTGGTGCTGCTACTGATATGGGAACTGCTGGTACTGCACTTGGAGCATTAACCACTGCAAGTATCAACACAACTACTGGACAAGCATTCGGTCAGCACCTTGGTACTGCACCATATACTGGTTCGCCAAACACTGGTGTATTGATAACTGCACTACAAGCACTTGACCCACAAGATGTATTTGTATTATCTACACAAAAAGATGCACTCAAGGGTAAGTTGCCTGGAGATGTGATTTGGCCTGAACAGGGTGGCCCCAACGTATTCATGTATGACTACTTCAATCAAACCTTGTTCTTCAGAGATTCACCAAGACCAAGTGCAAGTTTGACTATTAAATTGATTAACTACAATCAAGGTAATCCTTCTGCGAATGTTTATGTCATATCTGTTCCACCAGATCGTGACTTCCCAGAAAGAAACTTGGGTAAAATCAAGGCAATTAATAGATTCGTTGTACGAGAGGCCGATGTATTTAAACCTTGGGATTATCATGTATCTGCAACGATGCACGAAAAAGATTCCAATGCGATTATTAATCCAAGAGAACAACTCTCTATCACTCAAAATAGAGACTTTGTGTTTAGTTTCCCAACACAGTTAACTTCACAAAGATTCTACTATCCTAGAAGTGAATTGGATATGATTGCTGTTTCGTCTGCTGACTTCTCAACGCAGTCTGGTCATATCGAAATTGATAAGTACTCTGACTCCAACGCATTGAATATTGCAAAACTTTCAATTACTGTTGGTGGTACGGCTCATGATTTCGAACCAGTAAGTGGTGCTACAGATAGTGAAGGGGCCTCCATCTTTGAATATGGTGGTCATGTTGGCCCCGATAACTCTAAGTACTACTGGCAAAGAAATAAGAGAAAATATGAAGGTATGATGTCAACAGAATCTTTCGGTAATGGTATGAGAGTATTCTTGCAAGTTACAGGTTCAAGTATTAGATTTAGTGACGTTGTTGATGGAACGGCCCCTAGTGCTGATGGTGAGTAATAGGGACTAGGGTTGTTCCTCGTTGACTAAATACATTGTAGGAACTATAAACTTTGAGGAAGAAGCATGCCATCGACATTAGGATCGCCATTTCAGTCAGCAGGATTTTCAGTTGAACGAAACGAGATAATAAGTATATCACAACCCTTGGTTTCAGATAGGTTTATATCTGATGGCGTTACTACTTCATACCCTCTAACAAATTTTGCAGATACACAATTGGTTGACCTTCAACCTTTTCGTGTATTTTCAATTGCTATCGATGGTTCTCAAACAGAACTTAAACTAGACAACATAGAAGGTACTTCAACTAATCATTTAACTGACCCATCATTATTTGTTAATGGGGGTCAGTATTATTTTGACCCAGATGTTGGCCTACATGGAACAATATTTCTAAAAAGGTCTGTTGCAACAGGAAAAACTATTGCAATTTTCTACTATACTAATACAGATGCTTATCAACACTTAGAAGATGGTGTTTTACAACAACTTGCAACTGATTTAGTTCTTCATCCATATGGAAATGATTTTTCTCAAACATATAGTAGCCTTCAACAAAAAACACAAACTTTAACATTCAATTACAATTCTGGTGATGGAACTGGTGTTGGCGATTCTGGAAGTGCAACTTTCGGTGGTTCGGTAGAATTTACTGGAAATGATGTAGGTAAAAGACTGCGTGAAATGAATGGTTCTGGAATATGGACAATCTCACAAGTATCTAGTGGTGTTGCATCTGTTACTGTTTTAACTGCTCCAAACGATTCTTTATATCTTCCAGCCTCCAGTGTTACTGGAGAAGCAGTAGGAACTGCAAATGGTGATACAACAAGATTTACATTAACAACATCTCATAAAAATAGAGCGGTTACTGTTAATATTGATGGAAGTGCTGTAGACGCATCAACATATGTTTTGAGTGGAACGAATACACTTATTTTTAATACTGCCCCAGCATCTGGTACAATTACTGTTGACATAGCTGCAAGGAGTGATATAATTTATCCAACTTCTACTTGGGCAATGGTTATACCAAGTACTGATGTTGAAGTTCAACCATATAGTTTAATTTATCCATATACTACCACAGGAAGTTCTCCTATTACACCAGACCCAAACTCTGGTCAACAAAATCAAACAGATGTCATGGACGCCATTAGAAGAATTGGTAGTGTTTTTGTTGTAGAATCTGAAAAGGCAACAGATATTTTATCATCTCTTAAAGATGTGAACTCTTCATCTGCATCAAAAATTATTCCTACAGATACAACTCTTTCTTCTGCAAAGAGAGGAAAAAGAGGCCCACAAAAATGGAGAATTAAATTCTCATACGATGTCGTAACTGGATATCTGAATGTAAATGTTGGAACAAATCTTCAGATTGGTGATGACGGAGAATTATCAAAAATTCAAGGACAGGACGGATTAAGTTCAGCGGTTATTAGAACACCAGGCGAACTTTCTAATGTGTATTATAAATTTGATAGAAAAGAAAATAAATCGAAATCGGGTTGGTTTAGAAGAGCAACAAAAACTGCTGAAGATAGACAGGGAACTTATCCACTAACTTACAGACTTACATGTACAGACCACGGCACAGGATTATTTATTTTTGACCATGCTTCGGTTGACCAAGATGACGATTATGCATGGTTTGTTGTTCAAAGACATGCAAATAATGTCTCTGGTAAAATTGCATTAGAAGATGGAAAATCACCAGTACATTGTATCTACTGCCCATCTAAAGTTCCCCTAGAGGCTGGAAATTATAATTTTGGTTATTACGGTAGTTATAACAGAAATCTTTCTGCTTCTGGAACTACATCTATTGATACAACTGGTTTAAGTGATATCTTTGATGTAAGTGGCGCAAAATTACAATCAAATCTGGCAACAGAAGTAACTATTGTAACAGATAAAAATTTAGTTAGAGGTGGATTGTACGGAAGAGGTGCATCTTATCTAACTCCCTCAAATACATATACTTCAGTAGTTACTGGAAATGATAATAATCTAAATCCAATAAATGGAAATATTGCAAATGATTCTGTAGGACTTTCTGGATATAAATTAGACTCAGAATTTACTGCCGTAACTGTAACCTCAGAGATAGGCCCAACAGACTTTTCTACATATGTAGACATGTTGAAATTCTCTCAAGATACCTCGGGCAGCCTTGCTCCAACTGGTCATGCAATTGGAGCCATCACAACTGATCCCAGTGCTACCGTTTCTCAATTATCATCAGATGCACTTTTAGCTGGTAAAACTAGAACTACACAGTTTAATACCGATAACACTCTAGAACCACCTAGAACAGCAAATACATTAGAAGATGCATCTAGACCAGAACAATATTTTTATCCTTTTAGTGAATTTCCAAATGATGCAACCGTATCAAATTTAGGTTCTAACTATTGGGTGCCTAAAAGACTTGAATTATTAAACAAATCAAAAGAAGAAAGATTAGGGCCAGCAGAATCTGGTTTAGGTATTGCAAGTATATCTGTTACCCCACTTCTTGGTAATAATGTTGGGTTTTCAAACATCCAATTGATAGAAAATACAGATTACCAAATAAGAGAAGAGGGGGGAACACATTTCTTTGAATGGCTTGCACCTCTCCCAAATCCAGAAGTCGCAAATTTAAATGTGATAGAAGAATATACTGGTGCAGATTTATCTAGTAATGCAATAACAACAACTCAAGAAGCTTGGCAATATATCTATGAAGGAGTTCATAAATTTAGTGATGGAACAACAGTAACACCTTATGGAAAAACTATTGATGATGATGTTGCTGGGACAACTACAACAGGATATAAAGGTGTAGAACCATCTGTTACTGTAGATGGGGTCGCACAGACTAAAGGTACTGATTATGTGCTGACATTTTCTGGCAGTACAGGAGTACAAGAGAAGGCAATTATTACATTCCAAGCAGGAAAAATTCCAACTGCAAGTCAAAAAATTGTTGTTAAAGTTCCTGTAAATCCTATGAACGTAAGTGTACAATTAAGTTATTCGTGGGATGGTGCTGGATATAATGGTGTATATAAAAACGTATATGGAAGAACTTCAGATACACCACCAACGCACAGAGGAGAAGATAGAATACCATTACAAAGTTTGAGTAAACTTGATGTGTATGTTGGAAATGAAATCGATGCAGCTCTTTTCCCAGAAGAATATAACATTGATTCAAATGGATTTGTTCAATTTACTGCAACTTCAAGAACTGGTGTATATGTTTATTCTATGCCACAAGATAAAATTTACATAAATGGTGGTGCTCCACAAGGCACACAAGTAAGATTCTCATACGAACAGTATAATACTGAACGGTCTGATGGTGGTGTTGATACTTATTTAATTAAAACTCCAGTTGATAGAGAAATGCCTCTTTCTAGTTCTATTGAAGAAATGGCAAAACAAAAGGCAATATATAGATTTTGTGTTCGTGAGGCAGATGTATTCAAACCTTGGGATATTCATGTTTCTGCGATTGTTTCACAGACAGATAGTCCAGCATTAATTAATCCAATGGAACAGCTTTCTATCTCTCCAGACAAAACATTTGTTTTTAACTTTCCTGGCCCAATGACAACACAAAGATATATCTATCCTAATACAGAAATGGATTTGATATGTTTTTCTAGTGCAAATTCTAGTGCTCTTGGTGGATTTACTTCTATAACAAGTAAATACGACTTGGACAATGGAACAGTCACTACTATAGATGACGGCACTCCAGCATCTAATAACGGTGGGGTTTCTTCTAATGGAGATACTTTGAACTTTAGAGATGTATACTCATGGAGTACAGGAACTGATTCTGCAACAACATCAAACGGTAGAACATATGCTGGTTTGGCTGCGACACAACCTTTCGGTAATGGAATGAGATTGTTCATGTTAGTTCGTGGTGGCCCAATTCGTCCAGAATATACTGACTTCCAAGTATAAACAAAATCTTTCATACAGACTTATAAATAGGGTAATAAGCCCTTTTAGAAGAGTAGTCATATATGGCCGATTTTTATTCAATATTTAATTTTAATCCTTTTGTTCGTGCAAATACTTTTGCAACAGAAAAGGATGTAAATTCTCAAACCCTAGAAACTGAAGGAATAAATGCCTCTTCTAATGTTGCGTATACAGACGGAACAATTGAGGGAGAAACTTCTGGAGCAATGGGAACTGTTGACGGTTCTACAAGTGGAAATGGAATTTTAAATTTTGTATTGATACCCAGTTTTCAAGATATGAATCCTCAAAGATTTTTTACTGGTACAGAACTTTCAACTAGAAGGGGTTCTGGTTCTGGTGTATTTACACACGGCAAAACTCTCAATTTGAGCGATAAAGTTTTTCAAAGTGGAGAAATTTTAAAACATTCAAGGGGTGGTCGGTTAACTGTTGTATCAAAGGCTCATATATTTTCTGAAGAAATTACAATAACAGGTTTAGACGAATCTACAACTATATCTACAGATTCTTCTATCGGAAGTCTAATAATAAATGGTGGAGATGAAGTTAGTTCTGGAACTGTTTCAAATAATGATACTTTACAATTAAAAATGTTTGAGGGGTATTCATTAAATACTACAAATTTTATGTATTTAACTATATCTGATTCTAATCAATCAAATGAGATTACATGGACAGTTATTATTAATAATGGTGAGTTGGGGAAAGACCCCCTAGATAGAAAAACTTTTGAAATAGAAAAAATAAGTGTCCCTACTATACCGAAACAAAATGTTTCACAGTTTGATTATAAATCAATGTCTAAAATACTTGGGGAGAAAAAAATAGAAGAAAAAGAATTGATAGTAAAAGAAGAAGGTTATGACCGTACATTTGATAGTACAATAAGGATTTAAAAATGGCATTACCTTTTGATATTCTAACACGAATTGTAGTAGATAAAGTTCGTGAAAAACTACAAACTACCAATAGAATTTCTTCTTCTGAAACTGAAGTTTCGGAACAGTCCCTTGTTGAGCTTACAAATCTTGTTCAAGAAAAATTTGAATTAAAACTTAAAGAAAGTTTAACTGAAACTTTAAGTGATGAAACAAAACTCCAACAATTAATATCAGAAAAAGAAACTGAATTAACCAGTGTCATTCAATCTGCATTTGATGATATAAAAGATGAAATAAAAGAATCATTATTTAATGAAATAAAAGAGTCTGAATCTCTTAAAGACTCAAATTTTGCAGATACCGTAGAAACATTATTAACTTCTGCACTCACATCAGCAGAAACCAGTGAAATACAATCAACTCAAAATTTGGTTACTGGAGAGTCTACTGAGACTATATCTGCTCAGGATATAAGTGTTGGAGAGTCTACTGAGACTATATCTGCTCAGGATATAAGTGTTGGAGAGTCTACTGAGACCGTAGCGACTCAAAATATAACTACTGGTGAATCTACAGAAATAGAATCAACGCAGAACCTTGCCTCTGCTGAGTCTACTGAGACTGTATCTACACAAGACTTAACTTCTGCTGAGTCTACTGAGACTGTATCTACACAAGACTTAACTTCTGCTGATATTGTAGAAACTCAATCAGTACAAAATCTTGCATCTTCTGAATCCATAGAAACGGAAGCGACACAAACACTAGTTCCTGCTGAATCTACAGAAACTACATCCACTCAAGATATAAATTCTGCCGAGTCCACAGAGACTATATCAACCCAAGAATTGTCTACAGGAGAAACAACAGAAACT
>CEOK01021208.1_pt1 | contig 35116 bp, 34 predicted proteins | sample 427001 | NCBI WGS metagenome assembly CEOK01 (sample SAMEA2591108, study PRJEB7988) | marine metagenome | isolation source: saline water (ENVO:00002010), including | reverse complement strand
TTCATATATTGAAGCCATTCCAAAAGGCCAAAATATATTTACAAATCCAAAAATCGTCTTGGACTCTCTTAACCAATTTTGGGTATTTAAATGATAATAACCTGCATCATAATGAAATGAAATATCAAAGCTACTGATCAAAAGTATTCCTGGAATTACTAAATAATAAAAAAAATATACTTTGTTGAGGTATATGTTTAATTTGTCTATTTTTAAAAAGTTTAAAAATAAAATTGTGACCAATAAAATCTGTACTACCAAAGATTTTAAAGGAAGAAAAAAATTTATTAAAACCAACAAATTTGATACTAAGACAATACCAACAATTGGATATAAAATAAAAGACCTAGTATTTAAAATAAGTGGAGGAATACTGAATATCTTTTTATAAAGTTTGTTAAAAAGTATTAAAAATGACCTCCCTGAAAAATAGAAATAAGAAAATAACAGAAAATACTGTGTGAAATAGCTTAAGTAATTTGTAGCTAAAAAAACCATACCTTATAATAATATTTTCTATAACAACTTTTAATGTTTCTTTTTATAAAATGTCGTTTATTAGAATAGAATTCGCTTATTTCAGATTGTATACTGAGTCCAAATGACATTGATAATTTAATAAAAAGCAAATATGAATATACAAAAAATAAAAGACAACTTTTATCAATTTGTATTAAATTTTTTGACTGCAACATTTTTAAGCCATGCATTCTTTAAATTGTCATTTAATGATTGGATTTATACAGAATTTAATATTTACTTAAAAATAGAAAATACTCTTCTAGACCACTATCCATTTTATTTGGAGTCACCATTATTTTTTATATTAAAAAAAATCCTATTCATTGAAAATATTGATGTTTATTTATTGGTAGTATATTTATTTTTTAATTTTTGTATTATTTTAATTTGCTTAAATATCAATTTTTTAGGTTCTTATGGTCCATTATTCTTTTTTTCTGGATGGCTCGTAACATGCAGTTGGTTTTTAGGGTATGTAGATATATTTTCAACTCTATTGCTTGTAATAATTACAAAATGGATAATCTTGGACACTAGGGGAATATTAGTTTGGTCAATTTTGTTCACACTTTTAGCTTTTAATCATTTTGGAATTTTTATATTTTCAATTTTTTCTTTTCTTGTTTTGATTAAAAAAAGTATGAGAAGAAAATTTTTATATTCAACAATTATTGGAGGTTTACTTGCCAGCATTTTAAAGAATGTATACCTTAACTACATAGGTTTTGCTGGAAGAGGAAGATTTAGAATTTTATTTGATCAAAATATTATTGATGAGTCAACTGGATTTGTATCGGATTATCTTCCTAGCTTAATTTGGTCAGGATTCCTTGGGTGTATCTTAATATTATTGTTAATTATTTTTGATAATGAATACAAATTTTCCCAAAAATTTGTGGTTACAACATTTATATCTTTAATTGGAACTGGGATAGTTCTAGACTCCAGTAGAATTTTTTCGGTTTTGTTAGTGCCAACCATAATATTTCTTATTTTTGAACTTAAAAGATATAAATTTAACAAAATATATACAGAAAGATTGTTAATATTATCTGTAATTTTGAGTACTTTTATATTTCAAGAAAGGCATGTTTTTGGATATGTGAGAAATATATCACCTAATTTAGATAATGAATCTGTATATAATTTTCTTGCCAGAATAATAAATTCTTTAATGAAAGATATTTGGATTTAGACTCTTAATTTCTTCCAACAATCAACAGATTCTTATTTTTAAATTCGATCTCATCAAAAATTTTATGATTTGTTGATATGATAATATTGTCTGTTTTATTTTTGACCTCTTTAAATGAAAATATTTCAAAATCTAAGGCTCCGGATTCTACAAATGGGTCAACAGAGTAAACTTTGAATCCTTCTCTGATTAATTCATTTCTAAGATTTAGAGAAAGAGAGGATCGCAAATCATCTGAGCCAGGTTTAAAAGTTAACCCTAACTGAATAATTTTTTTATCTTTAAATTTAACTTTACAATTATTAACAATATCTTCTAAATATCTTGTGTTTGTCTTAAAAAAACTATCCAAATTATTATTATCTTTCTCATAGCTTTTAATAAATGTATCCATATCTTTAATTAGACAAGGGCCACCAATAAAACCTGGCAGTGGAATGCCCCTTAATCTATCGTATTTGTAAGTTGCAACATCTAATACAGCATTAAAGTCTAAATTGTTATCATTAGCAATGTTATTGAACTCATTGATAAGTGAAAAACTGGCATACCTGTAAGCATTAGTAAATAATTTTATAAAAATAGCTGTTTTTATATCGGTTTCAAGAGTTTCAAAATCATTTGACTGAAAAAAATCTTTGAATATATGTGAATCTTTTTTTTCACATCCTATGATCTGTGGAATTTTTTCAAGTTCTTCGAAAGCAAGACCTTCTGCGATTCTTTCAGGACAGTAAGCTAGTTTCAAATTTTTTGATTTTATAATTTTATTTTTTTTAAGAGTCTCAAATGTTTCAGGACTCAAAGTACTTCGAAGAATAATTTTTGTATCTTTACTAGCTGTTGATATCACCTCATTAATTAACATATCAAATAGTTTGATATCTTCAGTATTTGAAGAGCTTCCAATTGTTACAAAAATAAATTCCTTTTCTTTAATTTCTTTAATATTTTCAGTAAAATTTAATCCTTTTTTAAGAGCTTCTTTTATATTTGATTCAAAATTATTTTCAATAAATGGTGGTATTCCTTTTTTAGCTTTTGATATATTTGATTGATTTGGATCAACAATTAATACTTGGTTACCTTTGTTTTGCAGGAAAACACTTAATGGTAAGCCAATATGACCAGCACCACCAATAACTGCAATGTCATATTTTTTTTTTATAATAATCAAATTATAATAATTTACCTAATTACTTTGTAAATTGAAAATATAAATTATCATTTAACAGATGACACAAGTTTCATTCATACTTTTCAACTTGATCTTTTTCTTAATTGGTCGTAGCCTAAATATTTTTTTCCATACCTCACAAATAAATGAAAACATTGATGAAAAAAAAATTTTTGGAATAAATATATACGTTTTTTATCCCTTAATAGCTTTAATTTTTGTTTCTAACTTAGTTTTTTTATTAAATTTTTTATTTCCAATTGAACCCTTAATTCCATATATTTTCCTCTTTGGCGGAGTGCTCATTATTTATAACATATCAAATAAGCCAAAAATAAATGTTTTTAAATTCAAATTTCTTACTTTCTTTGTTTTTCCATTATTGCTTTCAATAAGTTCACATGGGATTTGGCTAGGTTGGGATACTGGATTGTATCATCTTCAAAATCAAGCATGGATAAGAGAAAGTAATCTTGTTCTTGGTCTTAGCAATTTAAATGTATGGTTAGGATGGTCAAGTATTTATGAATATCTATCTTCGTTATTTTGGTTAAATGGGAATTACGTTGTAATTCATTTTGTAAAGTTAGTGGTCTATAATTTCTTCTTCTGTTTTTTGCTTCACAATATATTTGAAAATGAAAATAAGTATCTAAAGTTTTCAAGTTTAGGAATTTTACTATTTTCTCTTTTAGATAACATTGGTTACCTTGGAGGAGGAAATGGATTTCCTCCAATTCTCACAGTTGGAAAATTTGATGAAGCTTTTGGAATACTATTCTTTGTTAATTCTGCATTAATACTTATGAGAATTATGGATAAAAATTTTGTTAAGTCTGAGCTGATTTTTATTTTTTATTTTTCACTTTATAGTTTTCAACTTAAACAAAATGGTGCTTATATAATATTTCCTCTCTTACTTTACTTTTATATGTTCATCAAAAAAAGTAATGCTGGCTTCTTTAAATCTCTAAATTTAATTAAATTGCCGATAGTAATTGGGTCCCTCTGGATTTTAAAAAATGTTTTAATTACGAGTTGTTTGCTTTATCCAGTAACGTTCACTTGTATTTCAAACTTGGATTGGTATGGAATAAATACAAATTATGCAACAGAAGGTTGGTTGATAAGGCCAGCGATTGATCCGAGACTAGACGAGTCAATTTCTCAACAATTTGCAAGTTGGTTGAGTCAATCAAAAAATAAGCAATATTCTTATAATTTTTTAATTTCGCTCGTATCTATATATATAGTAAACAAGATTGTTCTTTTAAAAGTTTCTTCTGAGAGGAATAACAAGGCTGGTTCTAATTTAATTTTATTTTTTATAGTTTTGATTATTTTTTGGTTTTATTCAAATGGAGCAAATCCAAGATATGCATTTGGAATCTGGTTATTTGGAATTACTCTACTATATAAAAATTACGAAAATTATGAAATTAGACCAATATTTACAAATTATTTAAGAATAATTGTGATAACAACATCGATAGTAAGTGTTGCTTTAGTACCAAGAATTTACTCTTATGAAGCATTTATAGAGAATCAAATTAACTTTTCTGAAATAACTCTTCCTTGGGAAAATAAAAATCCAAGTTTCGCTGGTTTAAGTAATCCAGAGTATAAAGAAAGCAAATATGGTTTTGGTGTTTATTCCGAAAGTGCACTTTGTTGGGAAGTTACAGAATGTCATCATATAGATAAATCAATAAATTACAATTCTGAGACTTTTTTTAAGAAATTTACAACTCAAAGTACACCCTAATTTCCTTATTTTAATTAGAATGATTTGATTATGAACTACAACAAATCTTTAATTATTCCATGTAAAGATGAGGGAGAAAATTTTATAAATATTTATACTAACTTCAATAACAAGCTTTCAAAGAATACAGAAATTATAATTGTTTTAGATTCTGACAAAGATCCTACATACAAATATATCAAGAACATTGTCAAAGAAAACACAAAAATAGAGTTTAGTAAAACTGGAGGGCCTGCTTCAGCGATAAAGCATGGTATTGATAAATCAAGCGGTAATATTATTTGCATAGCCATGGGTGATGGGAGTGATGATCCTGATCAGGTTGAAACACTTTGTGGACTTGTAGAAAGAGGTGTTGATATAGCTGTAGCATCAAGATATTCCAAAGGGGGAAAGTATATTGGTAATAAAAGAATGAAATATTATCTAAGTAAGGGTTCAGGAATACTTTTATATTATATATTTAGAGTCGGAACTAAGGATTCCACAAACATGTATAAAGCTTATTCAAAGAAATTTTTAGAAGAAGTTAATATAGAAAGTGACAATGGCTTTACGCTAGGTCTAGAAATGATTACGAAAGCAAAGTTGTTTAAAAAAACAGTTGTTGAAGTGCCGACTATTTGGATAGATAGAGAATTTGGAGAGTCTAAATTTGATATGAAAAAATTTTTACCAAGTTATATTTATTGGCTAAAAGTATTAATTTTTAGGAGAAGAAAATGAAAAAGGTATTACTTACTGGATCTGAGGGTTTTATTGGATCTTACGTAGTAAAACGGCTTCTTGAACTTGGATTTGAAGTTGTCGGAATTGATAATTTTTCAAAATATGGAAAGATGGAAAGAAATCACAGTAATGATCCTAACTACAAATTGGTCGAAGGTGATGTAAAAGATTATGATCTACTTTATGAAAATTTAAAATCATGTGATTATTTTATCGCTGGTGCTGCAATGATAGGGGGCATTTCTTATTTCCACGAATTTGCATATGATTTATTATCAGAAAATGAAAAAATAATATCTAATTCAACCGACGTAGCTATTAAATGTTTTCAACAAGACAAATTGAAAAGGGTTGTTTACTTAAGTTCATCTATGGTTTTTGAATCAACAAACACATATCCAAGTACTGAAGAAAGCTTGCTGAACTCCCCTCCTCCAATAAGTTCCTATGGATTCCAAAAACTTTCAGTAGAATACTTTGCAAAAGCGGCCTATGAACAATATGGTCTAGAATATGCTATTGCAAGACCTTTTAATTGTGTTGGTATAGGGGAAATTAAAGCAAAAAATGATAAAGAAGTTTCTGATGGAAGCAAAAAATTAGCTTTAAGTCATGTAGTTCCAGATTTTGTATTAAAGACCTTAGAAAGTAAGGATCATATCGAAATTCTAGGATCAGGTAATCAAATACGCCACTATACATACGGGGAAGATTTGGCAGAGGGTATTTGTTTACTATTAGATCACGAAAATGCAAAAAATAATGATTTTAATATATCAACAAGTACATCAACATCCGTTTTGGAACTTGCCGAAAAAATATGGAAAAAAATTAAGCCTGACCAAGAATTTAAGTATATAAATGTTGAACCATTTGAGTATGATGTTCAAAAAAGAATACCTTCAACAGACAAGGCAAAAACATTGCTTGATTTTGAAGCTAAAACTTCATTAGATGAAATTTTAGATATTGTAATTCCATGGATAACTAAGGCAAAAGAAAAAGGCTACTATTAATAAACTAAGATGAGCCACCTATTATAAAAGATTGCTCTCCAAATTGTTTAGTGTAATAAGTCTTCGGATTTCCCTCGTTAGTTTTTTCAGCAATACATGCATATCTTATATTTTTCAGATTAGAGTTGTCTTTTTCAAAACATTTGGAATCTATAATTTTATCAAAACCTACCATTCCTAACCAACTTTTAATTGCTAATCGAGATGGAAGATGAGAAATTGTTTCTGTTTTTCTAAATGTCTCTGGATAAAATATTTGAACAACATTCTTATTTCTTAAAAGCCTCTGTCTTATAGTTGAACTTTCCAAAATTAAAACACCATTAATATTCAGTTGATTATAAAGCTTAAAAAGAAATCTAAGTTGTTCAGGATTGTGATATATAACCCCAGTGAACCAAATTAAATCAAATTTTCCAATATCTTTATATTCCTGTTCAGTCAAATACATAAAGTTTGCCTCTATATATTGATATTCTGTTGTTAGCTCTTTTAACCACTCTTTATTTTCTTTAGTTCTATTCTTTAAGTCCATAATTACAATTTCTTCTGGTTTTAGTGTTTGAAGTCTGAATGTATCTAAACCATCTCTCGGTCCTATTTCTAGAATCCTTTTGTCTTTAAATTTGTTCGGATAAAGATTCACTAAATCATCAAAGAGGTGTTCACGATATTTAAAAATATCATTATTGTCTTTACTTCTTCCTAAGAAATTATTAATGGCTGATTTAATAAAATGAAACATATTTCCTTAACAATATTACTTGATATTTAAATCTAGAAATTAATTATAAATTTTTCCTTAAAAAGAGAAATCATATTTAATATTAAACCATGGTTTCATTACTTATACTTGCGTACAACGAAGAAAAGAATATAGAAACTACAATATCTTCATACATAAATAATTTTGATGAAATAATTATAGTAAATGACTCTAGTACAGATAAAACTAAAGAAATTATTGAAAACATAAATAAAAAAAACGAAGCTTTAACAATAATTAATAATTCTAAAAATTACGGAGCGGGAAAATCTTTTCAAATTGGGATAAACCATTTTCTAAAATCAGAGTCAACTTATTTAATAAAAATTGATGGGGATGGTCAATTTAACAAAGAAGATATTTTAAACATTAAAACTTTAGTTGAAAGTAATAAAAATTTTGATTTAATCAAATGCGATAGATTCTGGTCAGAGGGAATAATTGGAAATATTCCAACTGTAAGATATATAGGAAATATATTTGCCTCAATTTTGATTAAATTTTCGACTGGTTTCAAAGAAATAAACGATCCTTTAAATGGTCTTTTTTTGATTTCAAATAAATTAGCGAAAAATATCGATGTACCTAAAATATTTTATAGATATGGATATCCTTTTTATTTGATAATTCTAGCTACTAGTCTTTCACTTAAAAATAATATAAAAATAGGTCAAATTAAAAATACAGTAACTTACGGTTTCTCAGAAAGTAAGCTTCGACCAAGCATCATGTTGTTAAAGTTAATATTCTTTTCATTAAAAAGTTATTTAAAAAAAATAAGAAATAAAATTAATTATTCAGAACTGCAAACATCTTTTGCAATTGATTTAATTTCTTTGTTATTTCTATCTGGAACAATTTATCAACTAATAAGATTTATTAAAATTAGGTTTTTTGAAAGTGTTGGTTCACAAAGTGCGTGGTTTACAGTCTTTATAATATTTGCCTTTTTAACTGTATTATTATTCAGGACATCATTGAAGATTGAAAATAGAATATTTACAAAATATTTTGAAGAATTAAATTGAAAATTAATAGCAAAGTGTTTCAAATAATCTTAATAGGGTTAATTCTACTTATTTTCCTAAAGATTGACTATAGATTTATTGAATCATTTACATGTTGTCAAGATGATCATGATTATTTTATGCATGCCGAAACTATTGCAATTGACTTTGACTTAGATTATACCAATCAGCTTTACGGTTTTGAAAATAAAAGATTTAATTCTGGTGGAAATATTGCACCAAAAGGATTCATAGGAACGGGTATTTTTTCATCCATTTTTTTATTTATTGGAAACCTTTTTGAAGCTGAGGGGACTGAAAAAAATATATTTAACTATAATATTTTATTTTATTCTCTTTCTTCTATAATTTATTTTTTTGGAGGGATATTCTTATTCAATTCAATGATAAAAGATTTGAAAATTCAATTTCATCCCCTTCTTGTTTTATTATTTACATCCAGTACAGGACTTATTTATTATTCTTTTGAAAGATACAGTATGACACATGTTTATGAATTTTTTTCAACTAGTTTAGTAATTTATTTTTCTCATAAATTTTATAAAACAAACCAAAATTTATATGCAATTCTTTTACCATTGTCAATTGCATTGGCTTTTTCAGTAAGATGGGTAAATTATTTTATCGTATTTCTTCCATATATTGTATTTTCACTTTTCAAAGATAATTATAAAAAGATATCACTTGTTAAAAATAGCTTCTTTTTAATTTCTTCGATGTTGTCACTGGGAATTTTTACATATTTAAATTATTTGATTTATGGAATTATCACTTTTAACCCACAATTTGTATATGGGACTGAACAAATGGCTACTGGATTTTTTAATAATAATCAGGGTTTTTTTGGTTTTATTACTGAAAATTTTTCGAATTTATTAAAAATAATTTTTACCCAAGAATTTGGAATATTATATTTTTCTCCCTTAATTCTATTTGCCTCTTTATTTACAATATATTTAATGTTCAACAGAGAAATTGATATAAAAGCAAAATACTTATTGATTATTTCATTTATCTTAATTTATGGCCCAGTGCTTTTATGGAAATCTACTGCATCAAGTTATGGTTTTAGATATTTGCTATCCTCTGTTTCTTTGTCGTTATTAATATACATGTATTATAAAAAAAACAGGACAAATAGGTTTATTAACTATTATTTAGTTGGTGTATCAATATTTTCATTACTATCTGTCCTATTTTTTGAGACAACACCTGAAACACAATTGTCCTTAGTTGAAGTCTCGAATACTTTTGGTAGGCAACTCAGATTTTCACAACCATTTTATTTGAGCGGTTTATTCGACTCATTTTTACAACTAGAAAGTTATCTAAAGATATTTACAACAAGTTTCTTTGGTGTATTAATTCTTAAGATTGTTCTTATTATATTTAACATTGACGATCTTAATGAATTACTAGGAAATCTGGGTCTTCCAATTTCAAACAATGATTTTCAAGAGCTTTTAACAAACTTAGAAAATATTTCAATTTTTAAAATTTTTGTTTGTATCGGAGTAATTTATCTTTTAATTATGTATTTATACAGAAATATTCAAAACTATGAAAAGATATAATTATTTTTTTGGACTTTTACTATTATTATTATTTCTGTATTTCACATTTAATTTTGTTAAGGAAAAAGGATATTTTATAAATTTAACCTATCAGGTAATAGTTTATATTTTGCTTCTTAAAACAATTTCATTAATAGTAAATGCTATATTTAATATTGAAATCCTCAAAGTATTTGATGTTAATCTAGACCTAAAAGAAGGTTTATATTTAAGTTCTGTAACTTTCTTAGGAAATTTATTTCTACCTGGAAGATCCGGAGGAGCAATTAGGCTTATTTACTTAAATAAGATTTATAAACTTAAAAAAGAAGCACTTATTTCTCAATTTTCATATTTTTTTGTAATTTCATTATTTGTTAATACTTTCTTTCTAATTATTTGTATCCTAGCCCTGTGGGAGGATGAAAGTTTAAAAAGTCTGTTATTTGCAATATCTGTAATAATTTTGTTTTTGATAGCGGCATTTTTACTTTTTAAGGGTCTAAAAATAAATTCAAATAAAAAAAACAATAAATTTTTTCAAATTATAAACAAGACTAAATCTGATTGGCAAAGAATTATATCTGAATCAAAAATCCAGAAAAAATTACTTTTTTTAACTCTTTTTAACTTTTCAATCTTTTATATAGAAACTGTTGTTGTATTATCAAATTTATTTGGTGAAAAAAATATTTTTTATTTACTTTTTTTTAATTCAAGTTCCTTAGTTGGAAGTCTAATTGGATTAACCCCTGGCTCATTAGGACTAAAAGAAGCATTTATAATTTTTTCATCGGATTTTATAAATTTTGGAATAGATAAGATTTTATCTTTTTCCGTAGTTGATAGAGGAGCAAGTTTATTATTTTCAATAATTCCATTAATTATTATTTTAAATTTTATTAGAAATAGACAAAGATAGAATTTATTTTTTTATAAATCTAAACACCTGTCCGTTTGAATACTGACTGTAAAAGAAAATATCTTTATTTAATTCAAAATATTTGAACAAAGCTTTCATTATAGAATTTCCATTATCATCAACACTTAAAAAATCATCTACCATTATAAATCCACCACTTACCATTCTTGTTTTTAGATATTCGAATACTGGAAGTGAAGATTCAAAAATATCACAATCAACAAAAGCAAAACATATTTTATCGATCTCAGCTAAATTTTTGCTTTTCAAAGAATAAGAAAAAAACCCTTTTTTGATATGTACATTTTTATATTTTCTAAATGTTTTTTGAACATCACTAAAGGAACTTTCAAAATTTTCTTTTTTGTAAAAATTATGATTTTCAACAGGGAAACCTTCAAATGAATCAAGACCATAAAAGTTTTTTAAATTTTCATTGTAAATTTTATTATATGTTTTTAAGGAATGGTACAAAGATTTTCCTTTAAAAATACCAAATTCGATATAGTCACCATCTAGTTTGTCTAGAAAAATATTGTTCCAAATATTTTTTATTTGGTGAAACTTTTGATAATTGTGTTGATTTGTAGGATTTAATAAATTTAAAAATATTGATAATATTTTTGTTTTAAAAAAAAGAACTGGTTTCATATTTATTGTTGTTAAATTGGTATTTTAGTGGGAAACCATATAATTTTCTATACATATTCATTACTATTAAGTAGTAAAAATGAAATCTAATAATTTAAAATACCTATCTGATCTGATTCCATTTATATGTTTATTAGCAATTTTACAAATTCTAAATGAATTAGATATAGAACAAAAAGTTATTTTTCTTTCAACAATAATCACAATATTGTACTTTTTTTTTCAAAAGTATTTTAGAAATGATTCAGCATTTATATCTAAATTAGATAACTATTTCAAAAAATCAAAAAAAATGCATTTAATTTTTATATTATTTATTACGTTTTTAACAATTATTACTCAAAATTATTATTTAAATTATGAACAAATTGATTGGGACATACCTTCATATTTAGTTGCAGCTTCAGATATTTTAAGAGGTAACCTACCCTTAGAAAATCAATGGGAATCTAAAGGACCGATATTTTTTTATTTATACAGCTTTATGCTAATTCTTGCAGGAAAAAATTATGTATATTTTAAAATTTTAAATGACATTATTTTACTTTTCTTATCATTTATTGTTTTTAAAATAGTTTCACTAAAAACAAATAAAAATTTTATACAAAGTTTTTTATCTTCCACATTGTTTATTCTTTTATTTAGCTTAAGTTCACTTATTAGTGAATACTCTGAGCTGTATTCTTTATTATTTATATCTTTATCTTATTATTTATTCCAAAAAAATAATTTTGGCAATATTAACCTTTTTGCAATTGGTATTTTGATGTCTTTTTCGACTTTAGTTAATCAAGGGTCAGTTTTATTCCTTTTTCCATACTTTATAAGTGTTTTCTTTAATAGAAAGTCAATAAATTATATTAAAAAGAGTTTGTATATGACTTTGGGCTTTATACTCCCTCACTTATTTTTCTTATTACTATATTATTTCAATGGCTTAGCAGATATTTACATAGCTACATTTATTGAAATACCGTTTAAATACACATCTTCATCATTTTCTTATTTTTATGAATTACGAGTTTTTTTTCGACAGTATTACGAGCTGAATGAATTTTTATACACGTCAATATTTATTTTGATAATTTTTTACATATTCAATTTAATTAATAGTAGAGAGAAACAATTAAATTTTTATAAAGATTTTGATATACTAAATTTATTTTTTGGATTAAGTTTTTATATCATTGCATCTCACAATTATTACCATCACTTATTTTTTGTTTTGTTTTTTATTCCTTTTTTCGTTCATAAAATAAAATTCAAAAAACAAATTTCTATATTGTTAATTTTTATATTGCTTTCAAGTTTTACGATCTTAAATGAACGATTTTCAAAAAGTTACAATCATATTACAAACACTGAAAAAGTATTAAATGATTATCCAATATATCAATTATCTAATGACTTAAAAAACATAATTGAAAAACAAGATTACAAAGTTTTTGCATTGGATTATGCTTTAATGCTTTTCTATCTTGATAAGCCAAACTATACATATGTAATTCATCCATCTAATTTTGAAGAAATATTTATTGTGGAAACCTTGAACAGGCTTGGTTATCAAAATGTAAATATTGAAGATGAGATTGTTTTGGGAAATTTTGTTGATGTTATTATATGTAGTCCAAGAATGGTTATTAATGGTGAAGTTAGGAAGAATCCATTAATAAATTGTGATGTGTCTGCGTACAATAGAAGATATTTTAGAGTAGATACCTTGAAATATAATAACAATCCAAACCTTGAATATGTTAATGATCCATATAAAGAAATTTCATTGTATGTAAAATCTGAATCAAATTAAAACCTTACTTTATCTGTCTTTTCATCATATGGACCTTGTTTAGTTTCGATTAATTTACAGTCTTCAATAACTTTGATTCCATGCCCACCGTCAAATAAAGCAATAGTTCCTAATTTACCAATCAGTTCGCTAGATACAATCTTAAATTCTTTATCATATATTGTTACCTCGATTAATCCGTCTAGAACAACTAATACTTCACATGTGGAAGAAAGGTTCCTATTTTGTTTTGGATGGTAATGATTTTCGATTAAAGTATTTTTTTTTAGACTAAATGATGCAAGTTGGAAATCAGAATCATTATCTGTAACAAAGTTTTTTTCTTTCTCAATTGAATCGTAATCAATTGTAATTGCAAGAAGATTATTTTTTGAATCAAATATTTTTTTCATTACTAAATCTAATTTTATATGCTGCAAGCAAATAAGGGATGCCTCTTTTAATAAGTTGCAAATAATTTGTCCCGGTTTTTGAATATCCGTAAAGTCTTGTTTCACAAATATATCCAACTTCATTTATTTCAATTTTATTCCTCGATAACTCATGAATCATGAAAGCAAAATATTCACCATAACTTGATTCTTCAAAGCAATATTTTATATTTTCATTTAACAAATAATCTTTTTTTAAAATAATAAATCCACTCGTCATGTCCTGAATATATGTATTCATAAAAATATTTAGAAATTTATTAAATATTCTTGATAGAAATACAGCAAGAAGTGAATCTTCAGAATTATAAATATTCCTAATTATTGTAATAAAATTACTATTTTCTCTTTGTACCCCTTTATAACCACCTCCTTCAACAAACCTGGAACCAATAATCACTTTGTTTGGGTTGGCTATCTGTTCATCTATTAATTTATTCATAGCATTTGGTAACATAGAGCCATCAGCATCCAGCCACATAACATGATTGTATTTTGCTAAAAGAATGCCATCATATATAGACATAGATAAAGATGGTTCTTTTTTTCTTACAACCATTGACAAGTTAGGGAATTTTTCTTTTAAATTATTAACAACCTTCAGTGTATTATCATTAGAATTATCATCCATCACAATTACTTCAAATTTATTTAATTTATTTGAAATTTCATTATATATTTTTGGTATCAGAATATTTAAATTTTTATCCTCATTGAATGTTGGCAAAATGATACTAAGTTTCATATATATTTAATTCTTACATATAAGTTTTCATTATTGAAACTACTTCTATTTTTCTTTTAAGATGCGCTCAGTCGTAAATTTTTTTAGTTTATCAGGCAGGTATTTTGAGAAATAAACTCTAAATCGAAGGAACAAATAATTGAGATACAAAATTGGATGATTATAAAAATTTATTAAAAAATTATGTTTTACTGTTCTATTTTGAAATGAAACAAAAAATTCGTCTGGATATTTTAATTTTATTTTATTTGAAAACCATAATCTATAAATAGCTATTCGCCATCGAGTATTGTCCCCTTCGATAGCAGTAGTAAACTGGAATCGTTTCATCCTTTTTACCTTTCTATGAAGATCTATATATTGCAAATGATCAAGGTAAGACGTTTCACAATTTAAATAATCAGGTATGTTTTGAATAGATTCCTTTGAATTTATAAAATCACAAATATCCAAAATTTTATCAGCATATTTTGCGGGAAAAGCTGCGTGACGATCACATATACCAAAATAATCTTGTCCCTCAGGAATAAAGATATCTTCTTGATTTAGTTCTGGATGGTAGTCTATGTAAAATTGATCAAATCTTGAATAAATGATATAGTCATATTTTTTTATCGTATCAATATGATTCTTAAGTATGATATCCTTAATTGCATAGTGAACTGATCCAGAATTAAATAAACCTGTTTTTATACCTTTTTTCAAATAATCAATAGCATTAAACAGTTTGTTTTCCTTGTAATAATCTATCCAGTCTTCATATTCTTTAAATAGCCACTTATATTTAGCATTTTGATAAAGTGAGGAACTTTTTGAAATATCATTTCCGCAGCATATTGCTAAATCAGCATTTAGTGGGTGTGTGACATATCTATAAAGAGAATGCCATGTTTTTTCACCTCCCCGAGGTGAACCTGCAAGAATTACAAGATATTTTTTATTCACTAGTTAAATGTTTGTTTTTTTATAATTTCTAGAATATTCTCACATATATATTCTTGAATTTTCTTAGTAACATGTGGTCCCATGGGAATATAAAAACCATCATTTCCCAACTTTTCAGAAACCTTAAGAGTTTCTTCAACGTTCTTATACTTTTCAGGAAGCGCTTCTTGCTTGTGCAATGGCCAAAAAAAAGGTCTTGTTTGTATATTTAATTTATTCAACTCATTTGTAACTTTATCTCTAATGTTAGGTTTTTGAATAAGGATACCGAACACCCAATAATGATTTAAGCTATTTTGGGTTTCTTTTAAAGGAAGCTGAATTAAATTTAGGTTATCACTTAATAAATCCTGATAGTAATTGCCTTGCAAAATTTTAAATTTTATTGTCTTTTCTAAATTTTTTATTTGAGATTTTCCAAGCGCTGCTTGTAACCCACCTAGCCTATAGTTCCAATACAAATTTTCATGTTGAAATCGGCTATCTGATTTAAAATCTAAGTTTCTCATTTGAAGTAATTTTTGAAAAATATCATCATCATCTGTCATAATTGCTCCACCTTCACCAGCAGTTATGTGTTTATTTGCATAAAAACTCATTGTTGATATTTTTCCAAATGATCCGCATGGCCTTTCTCCAACGGAAATTCCATGGGATTCAGCTGCATCTTCAATTAGAAAAATATTGTTGTCAATGCAAAATTTTTCAATTTCTAAAACTTCTGCAGGAAGTCCATAAGTATGGACTAAAAGTACTGCTTTTGTTTTCATAGTTACTTTTTGCTTCATTTCATCAAAAGTCATACACCAAGTTAATGGATCAACGTCACAAAATACTGGGGTTGCACCGCATCTTAGAACTGCTGATAGACATGAGATTATTGTAAAACTTGGAAGAATGACTTCATCACCTTCATTTAAATCTAAAGACCTTAATGCAAGCTCTAATGCAACGCTTCCATTAGAAACAGCTACAACGTTTTTTCTCTCAAATTTTTTTGACAAATCTTGTTCAAACTCTATTACAATTGGACTAGTTCCTGATATTTCAGATCTGAATGTAGATCTAATAACATCGTATTTATTCTGGATACTTAAAGACGGCTTAAAAACTGGAATAAAATCTTTTTTACGCATTGATATTATTATTCTATCTTCTTTTTAATAGCAAGCCACAAAATTGTAACATATCATTTATAAATCTCTATTAGATAAAGAAAACCAACCTTACCTTTAAATATTCTTGATAAAAAATTATTGACTATCGTTCCGTAGTTAAGATTTACAAATGAAAAAAATAATCCTAAATTCAATATTTTTTTTATCACAATATTTGAAAAATTTAAATTATCAAATATTTCGATTAGATCATCAAGATTGTTTCTTTTATTGTGCTGCTCTGAATAATCCACATTGCCAAAAGAGCTTGAGACCTTTAACAAAAATTTAAAAAGTATGTTGAATGATGGAAGAGTAATAATTATCTTTCCATTTTCTTTGAGAATTTTTCTTAATTTTTCTAAAAGTTCTAATATTTCTAAATCTGAAAGGAATTCAAAAAGTCCCAATATTGTTATTACATCAAATTGATAATCAAATCTAAATGTATTGAATTCCTCTAAAGTATAAAAACTCGAATTTTTTTTATATTGTCGTTTTGCATAGTTAATTTGTTTCTGGGAAATGTCTACGCCAACAGAATCTTGAGCTAAATAATATCCAATGAAAGTTCCTGATCCACATGCGTAATCAAGATGATTGTCACCTGTATTAATTAATTTTTTTACTTCAGAAAATGTTTGATTATGCCAGTTTGCTTGAATGCCTCTATTACTATCAAGCCCTTTTTTTATTAATTTATCATAGTAACCAACGTTTAGGTTCTGCCAAAATGTAGACATTTTAAATCCTGTATTCTTTTTTTAAATTGTAAATTCTAATTATATAAATTCTATAATCAAATTAGTATGTAAATTTGACTTACAAAAAAAATTCTTATATGGAAAAAAATAAAAGCACTAAAGATTTCATAACAAGCAAAACATTCCGAGACATTGCAGATCTTGTGTATAGTGAAACGGTTTCTTTAGAAGAATTTGATAGGTTAGACAATCAGAATTTGACAATAGTTTCAACCACGAATACTAAAGATCACAAATCAATCACGTATAAAAAAAATATATTTGATCTTCACGATAATGATATTATATTTTCAAATACAGATCTAATTGAAGATTTATTTTTTCACTTAAAAAAAATAAGCAATCTAAAAAATATAACTTTAATTTCAAGTGAATCAGACAAACCCGTTAACAAAAAGCTTTTTAATAAAAAGCCTGATTTTGTTGAAAGATGGTTTAGTACAAATATTTTATATGAAGATAGCTCTTTGATATCTATTCCACTTGGTCTCGCAAATAGTTATTCAAAAAAAAATATTAATAAACAAAATTTAGAAAATATTGAATTTTTAAAATTTGACAAACAGAAACAATTTAAAATGCTTATAAATTTTAGGGTAAATACAAACTTTTCAGAAAGAAGAAAAATTTACGATAAATTTAAAAATTTTGATTGGGTTGTAGTTGATAGTCCAGAAAATACAATTGAAAATTATATTCAAAAAATAAAAGAAAATGATTTAGTAATGTGTCCATGGGGTAATGGAATCGATACACATAGAGTTTTTGAAACTTTATATTTAGGTGCTGTTCCGGTAATTAAATATCATCCTACATATAAGTATTTGGATGACCTTCCTGCAATATTAGTTAAAGATTTGCGTAAAGTAGATTTTAAAATTTTAAATCAATCAATGCAGAAATTGAGCCAAAAAGAATTCAATATGGAAAAGCTGACAAGTAGCTGGTGGGAGAATTTAATAAGAAATGAAAATGAAAAAATTTTTAAAATTCGGATTTATGAAAGTAAATCAGAAAATAAAGAACTAGAAATTAAGTACAAGAATAAATTAAAATTTAAATCAAAAGAGAAAAAAATAAAATACTTCATAAGAAGATTTAGAAAGTTTCTAAACATATGAATTTTTTTAATTATTTAAATAAAAAAGAAGTATTTAAATTTAAACTCAAACAAATTAAAAATAAAAAATTTGTACTGTATCCTCACCTAGGTTTAGGTGATCAAATAATTATAAATGGCTTAGTAAATCACTTGACCGATATAGGCTATGAAGTTGTCCTTTTATCAAAAGAAAAAAATTCAATAAATATGAAATATTTATATAGCGATAATAAGAACGTTGAGATTGTTTTTTTTCCTGATGTATTGAATACTTTGCTTCAATCAGACCCTCAACATGAAGAATTTGTTAAAAAATATGCAAAAGAAAATAATTTAGAGATTTTAAAACTTGGTTATGAAAAAGTTGGAAAAACTCCTTTTTACATTGCATTTTATAAGCAACTACAATTTGATTATAAAATCTCTTACGAAAAATTTTATACACCAATAGATCAACATAAAGAAGAAGAGCTATATAAACATTTCAATAAAATTTACAATGTAGATTATGAAAACTTCAATATTATTCACAATCAACATTCATCTGGCAACATTGAATTAAAAAAAATTCCCAAAAAGAACAATATATTTGTAGACAAAGATACAGACCCTTTTAATAATATGTTCTTATTCAGAAATTTAATAAAAAATGCGAAAGAAATTCACTGTATTAATAGTAGTTTTTCACATTTAGTTGATCGAATTCCAACATCAGCAAATCTTTATTATCACGATGTAATTGGATCACGATTAAAATTTAAACAAAACTGGAATATAGTTGATAAAAGTTAGTATAAATTTATAATGATATTTCGTAAAATTGCAAAGATTTTTAGTGATAAATTTATCCTATTTGTAAACAAAATTATACCTTTTAAAAATTATACAATTTTAGATTATGAAGGTAGGTTGGGTAATAATCTCCAACAAATTCTTAATGGAATTATTTATTCAAAAATAAACTCTGCAAATTTTTACAGTTCATCACATCAATACATTAAAAAGATAAAAATTGTAAATAATGAATTCCATGACAAATTTAGGATATTTAAGAAAAAATACCAATTTTTCGCTTTGGAAAGTCCAAGTAGAAATGAAATCCTGCCAATGAAATTCATGAATTCTAATTTCTATATAGAAAATGCTAATTATTATATGAAAGAAAATGTATCAAAAAAAATCAAATTTTTAGAAGAAAAAAAAATAAACGAGGATACTCTTGTAATACACATCAGAAGTGGAGAAATATTTAATGGTAAAAATAAATATCCTGATTATGTCCAAAACCCACTGAAGTTTTATGAAATTTTAATTGATAAATTTGAAAAAGTTTTAATTGTTTCTGAAAATAAAAATAATCCAGTTATTAGTCATTTACTAAAAAATAATAAAGTTAATTTTCAGTCATCAACATTGGAGAATGATTTTAATACACTGTATTCAGCACAAAATTTAGCTACGTCTGGAGTTGGAACTTTTGGTATTTCTGCAGGATTAATGTCAAAAAAACTAAAAAATTTTTATTGCACTAACATATTTTGTGATTTTCATATTAATCCAAAAATGCTCGATAAAAGTAATATTAATATTTTTATGTTTGAAATTGAAAACTATATTCAAATTGGTGAATGGGTTGGAAATAAAAAAAATATTGATCTTATGCTTAGCAAAAATATAAAAATTAAAACTCCTAAAAATTATGAGTAATCTTCATAGTCTTTTTCTTCAACTATATCTGAATTAAACACTCTGTTAATCTTTGTCTTTATTGCAAATCTATAATCATTGTTAATATAAACATCTCTAGCTATTTCAATAAAATTTTGATCAAATTTTTTTTCTTTTTCAAAAATTCTTATGTTATCTTCTATTTCCCAAAGTTTGTTATTCACGACTAATAACTCAGCGTATAAATCAGCAAATTCTGTTGGATTTATAGATTCTATAGTTTTTGAAACTGATTTAAGTGTTTCATATTCTTTGTTAATGTTCTTTAACTTACTAACGTCGTTAACTTTTTTTAATTTAATTTCTAAAATAGACATTTTATCAAGAAGTTCACCTATTGATATATTAACTTTTGGCATATTTTCATTATACATTCAGATAGATAAGGTAATTCTGATGATTATAGTTTTTTTATAATAGTTTAATTAACTAGTTAGTAATATAAGTAAGTGAATGATTCCACAAGAATTATGTATCTATTCGTATCAGGGCGTAAGGATAGATTAAAAACTCAAGATAATTGTGCTAAAGAATTTTTTTATTCGTACAACTTATTTAAAGATAAGTATTCTTTTACAAAAATAGTTGAATTTAACGAAGTTGAAGATTATTCACAAATATTTAATAAATTTTTAAAAATATTGGACAAAGTTCTACGGAAAATTTTTAAATTTCCAATATTTATGAGTGAAATCGTAAATATTACAAATTTAAAAAAAATAAGAGACACAGATGTTCTTGTAATTACTAATGACAGAATAGGCTGTTCTATTATCCCGATTATGATCATAAATAAATTTAGACGGACAAGATATATTTCTACGAACGTATTTGTGCTTGGATTATTTTCAAATTTAGGTGAAAAAAATATACATAAACTTCTACAAAAAATATTTCTAAATTTATATTTTTCAATATACGACAACTTTATTTTTATCGGAAAGGCAGAGTATGATTTTGCAAATAACTTTTCAGGTAAATATTCATATAAATTTAACTATATTCCATTTTGTATTGATACAGACTTTTGGAAGATAAAGGAGAAGAAAAAAGAAAACGATATTTTATTTATTGGAAATGATGGAAATAGAGATTTTGATAAATTAATTGAGATCTCAAAGATTCTACAAGAATACAAATTCATATTTGTAACCAATAAAATTAAAAAGATTGATGATTTACCTTTAAATGTTGAAATAATTGAAGGTCACTGGAATTATAACGTTTTAAGTGACGAAGAATTAAAAAAAATATATCAGAAATCAAAACTTTCAATTGTACCATTGAAAAATAGCATTCAACCTTCTGGGCAAAGTGTTACCTTGCAATCAATGTCTCTTGGGATTCCTGTATTGATTTCTAGGACAATCGGATTCTGGGATTTGTCACAATTTATAGATAATGAAAATATATTTATGATTGATTATCAAGCTACCCCAAATGAATGGGCAGAAAAAATAAAAAATATTCTAAAAAATGAAATTACTACTTCAGAAATTGCTAACAAAGGAAAGACACTTGTTAGATCAAATTTCCATCTTAATGAGTTTCATAATAAATTAAACGATTTAATAATTGGTAAAAATAAGGATGGTTAAAATATCAATACACACAACCATGACAAACCCAGAAGCCCGAATGGACCCATGGAAAGAATCGTTAGAATGTTATAACGATTTTGCAGATGAGGTAGTAATTACTGGTGAGAACTGGCCTGAAACTTTTAAATGGGATTACATAGGTCAAACATTTAATGAAGGTTTAAATAAAACGACTGGCGATTGGGCAATAAGGATGGACTTAGATTATTTATTCCATGAAAATGACTTTAAGTATATTAGAAATTTTATAGAAACAAACAAAGACGAAAAAGCAATTGCTTTCCCCAAAAGGCAATTTTTTACAATTGAGAGGTATCAATTACAATCAAAAATTTGTATTGCAGTAAATAAAGGTAAATTTCCAGAAATTCAATTAAATGGTGGTGGTGATTTATGTTTTCCAACGATCAATGGAGAATTAATAAATGTTGATAAAATTCCAGTATCAAAAGTACCTGTCTGGAATTACGATATGATGTTCAAAACTAAAAAAATAATTGAAAATGAAAGACTGAGATTTGGTAAAGCATGGTTTGACCAATTTAATGATTGGGGAATATTCGGTGGAAACTCTCACGAAGAAGCCTTCAATGCGTGGTATGAATGGGTTAAAGAAAAATATAAAAAACATATTTTCAAAATTAATTTAGATGATCATCCAAAATATATACAAAAAAAATTAAGAAATCTAAATGAAGACCAATTTGGATATTCATGTTTCGGTCTTAAAAATAATACAAAATTTGACCAAATAGAATTCATAAAGAGAAAAATATTAAGATTGGGTGTGTAAATGAAAAATAAAGAAAATTCAATTATTGATATTTTTGAAAATGGTGAGTGGTATCACTCAATGATTTATAAAAATGTGAAATCTAATGGAACATTTGACTATACAAAGATAATTGATCAACTCAATTTTCCTGAAATGAATAATAAAACAGTTCTTGATGTAGGTTGTTCTGATGGTTTTTTTTCAAAGTATTTTTTAGAAGAGTTAAAAGCAGATAGTGTTACGGGGGTGGACGTAAATAGATATGATGGCAGTGTTTCATTTCAAGTATTAAATTCCTTTAAAGATAAGTATTCTGATAAATATAATAACCATGATGATTATAAGAGATTAGAAAATAGTTATTCGATGCTCGGTCTTGAAAATTCAAATAAGTACAATCTGGTAAAAGAAATCTTTGACTTGAATATGAAATTTGAGTATGGCTCAATTTATGAATTAGATGGTTTTGATATGCATGATATTACTTTTTGTGGCTCTCTGCTTGAACACTTAAGAGATCCTATAACCGCACTCGAGCAGCTTTATTTTAAAACCAAAGAATTTTGTATTATTGATATTTCAAACTCATTTAAAAGTAGGATTCCATTTATGGACAAACCATTACTTAGATTTACAGGAGCTGGTGGAAATTTTTATCACTATTCAGACCAAGCGATAGAATTAATGCTTCAAACAATTGGATTTTCTAAAGTTCAAAGATTAAAAAGATACAAAGTATTAATCGAAAAATATAATTATAAAATACAACATACAATTTTTTTAGGTACTAAGTAGTCTAGGGTTTTAGAATTTTCCAAGAATAATTTTCATTTTCTGAAAAATCAAAAATCATTGATAGTGCCCATGTAAGTAGTATTGTGCCATGTATATCAGGGTAATTTTCACCATTTGAAGTAACTAGTCCATAATAATATTTTTGACTTTGATTTCTATAATATGAAAATCCACCATATTCTGGATAAAATCTTGAAAAAATTATTTCTTTAATATTATTCATATATAAAACTACTTCATTTTTTCTATAATTTACTTGCTTTGAAGCTTCATACAAAACAAAAACTGTATCTACTAAATCACAACCCTCATCATTAACATTTGTTGACAAACAATAGTCTATGATTTTTTGTGGATAATGTATTTCTGAATTTATCCACTTTAGTCCACTAAAAACTTTCATGGCACCATTAATTAATTGAGTTTGTTGTGGCCTATTACCAGAGTAATAAAAACCATCATTAACATTCAGATATTTTTTAATTTGTTTTCTTAAAACTTTAATTTGTTCAGCGTTGTCTACTATTTGTGTCGAATTAAAAAGACATAAATTTGCATAATCTGCTCCAGATGACCAAGGCTTTGACCAATTTAAATTTTGTAAAAAATTAGCAATATCTTCTTCATCTTTTTCAAAGTCAAAATATATTTTTTCATTTTTTGATCCTATCTGAAACAAGGAAGAGATTGCTTGTTTTGTTTCAGCTCTTATAGCTGTTTTAAGTTGATGATCTAATCCTTTATAGTCAAGCAAATTTATTCTGTTAAGTGAAGTTTTTAATAGGTTTTTATATTTTTGAAAAGTAGAAAAATTATCATATCCCTTTAAAAGTGCATCGTCTACAAATGAATTAGTTGGAAATTTATCAATTTTTTTTTGAAATGAGTTTAAAAAACTTATCCAATCATTTTTTGTATTGTTTTCAAGTTTATCCCATAGGCCAATCGTGTATTTAATCTTTAAAGCGTAGCAACTGTAACCAAGTCTCAAGTTTAGACCGTTTTCGGTATTTCCTTTGACTGTGTTTTTAAATTCAAATTGACTCTCAGATTCTAAATTTTTTAAAAATTCTTCTATTTTTCCTTCTAAATCAACAATTTTTTCAACCATTTTAAATTAAATTATTTTTATAGAGTCCTATTAATCTGTACTTACTAAATTCAATAAGTTGAAAATTATTACTTACTAGAAGATCATTTACTTCAATAATGGTTGTATCTTGATTTACTCCCCTTTCGGCACCAAAATCAACCGAAATATATTCAATATTTTTAATAGTATTTTTTGATCCCTCAAGAACTTCAGGCTCAAATCCCTCAGCATCAATTTTTAAAAGTTTTATAATATGATTGAATTCAAAACTGTCTAAAGTTCTACTTTCAACTAATTTTGAATCTCTAGATCCAAAATTTGAAAATGATGTATTGCCTCCTTCATTATCAATATATAAATCTCTTGTTTTGTTTTCATTAGATAGTCCAAGATTATAGAGGTCTTGACTTTCTTGATTATTCTTTTTTAAGCACAGGTATGTTTCAGCATCAGGTTCAAATGCAATATATTTAATGTGAATGTTATCTTCTTTTAATGCTAGATTAATTTCACCTACATTTGCTCCGCAATCAATAATCCAATCATTTTTTGAGAATTTAATTGAGTTTATACAGTAAGAGTTAAGAATTGTATCAAATTTAACTTTATACTCATTAACAACTCGCAGTACCCGTCTATTTGGATAATGAAACTTTTTGTTATCAGCAGTACTAAATACAAAGTTTTCATCTTCAAAGAGGAGAGTTCCTTGTTTTGAATAAAAAAGATTTATAAAAAAACAAAATTTTTTATCATTCAAATTTTTTATCACATAACCTAAAAATTTTCCTTTAATTAAAAATATAAACTTGGAAAAAAGACTGAGGTTCTTATAATTTACTCCGCGAAACATAAAAGGCGGAAGATTAATTAAGTGTGGTAAAGAATCATTCATTGCTTCTAAATTTATATATCACTCATTAGGATAATAAAAAAATTAAACTTATCATTGTGTTAAATTTTGTTTATGCATTTGATGAAAATTATAATGATCAGGCATTTGTATCAATATGTAGTCTAATAGAAAAAATTAATGTAGATTGTCATATAAGCATTATTCATAAAGATTCGAGTACATTTAAATCAAAAAAATCGCTGTTAGAAGATTACTTTGATAACTTAACAATTAATCTTTACACATTTACTAAAGAAGATATTTCCCTACCAAACTTAAATAAAGTTCATGTATCAGAGGCAACCTACTATCGACTATTTTTTGATAAATATCTTCCAAGAAACATAGATCATTTTTTATATCTAGATGCCGACGTAGTTTGTTTAAACAATCCTGAAAAAAGAATAATTGAAATATTCAAAACGATGAAAGAAAAAAAATTTTCAATTGCAGCAAGAACAGAGTCAACACTTTTTGAAGATGACATTAAACGAAGAATAAATATAGGGGTAAAAGAAAAATATTTTAACGCAGGAATTATGTTTGTTGATTATAAAAGTTTATTAGAAAATAATTTATATGAAAAACTAAGAATTAAATTAAGAGATATAAATGATTTCATAAAATTTTGGGATCAGGATGTATTGAATTCGTTTTTTAATGGTAATTATTACGAATTAGATAATTCAATGAATTACGATCCAAATATTTATCAAGAGAACAACCTAAATGAAAAACCAGAAAAAATAATATTTCTTCATTACCAAGGGAGTAATAAACCATGGACAGTAAATGGAGTTTTTGGTGAATATTCAAAATTTTATCATCAATATTTCAATAAATATGGGTTAGGAGATTACCACATAACTAGTACTTGGAAAAAAGTAGCGTTTTTTCAATTCTTAAAAAATATAATTTCTCTTAATTTTTTGAGATTATCAAATCCATTTAAATATTTAACATCCGTAATATCCTATTTAATAGATAAAAAATAAATTAAATTTAAATTATGAACGATAATAAAAATATTTTAGTTGTAGGATCCTTGGGTCTCGTGGGATCGTCTCTTATGAGGATTTTAAAAAATTCAAATAAAGTAGGTAAATTAGTTGGTTCAAATAGAAATGATACCGATTTATTTTCTTTTGATGAGACAAAAAAACTAATTGAAAATACAAGTCCTGATATATTAATCATAGCTGCTGCAAAAGTTGGTGGCATACATGCAAATAATAAATTGAGAGCAGAATTTTTATTAGAAAATCTGAAAATAAATACAAACATACTTGAAGCTTGCATGCGATATCCAGAAATTAAAATAATTAATTTAGGTAGTAGTTGTATATATCCTTTGGATGCAACAAATCCAATTAAAGAAGAGAGCTTTATGGAAGGAAAGTTAGAACCGACAAATTCTCCATATGCAATGGCAAAATTAACAGCTATTGAAATAGGTAGGTCTCTTAATTTACAATTTGGCCATAGAGTAATAAATTTAATGCCAACAAATCTATACGGACCAAATGATTATTTTAGTGAAGAATATTCCCATGTGATACCTGGGCTTATTTCAAGAATGGACAAAGCAAAAAGAGAAAGAAAAAATTCTTTCAAAATTTGGGGATCCGGAGAGCCTTTGAGAGAATTCCTATATGTTGATGATTTAAGTAACGCTATCGATTTTTTAATTGATAAAGATCAAGATGTTGATTTAATCAATGTTGGAAGTGGAGAAGAAATTTCAATAAAAGATTTAGCAACGAAAATCCAAAAAATTATCAAGTTTGAAGGTGAGCTTGAATTTGATAACTCAAAGCCTGATGGAAATCCAAGAAAACTTTTAGACTCTTCAAAAATCAATAATATGGGATGGGAACATTCTGTAGGTCTTGATGAAGGATTAAAAATTACTTATAATTGGTTTCTGGAAAACTTTGAAAACTTGAAACGATAATTTTTATTTTGGACTTTCCCAAGTTGGCTTGATTAAATTATTTTTTAGAAGTATTTCTTCTTTTTTTGCTAGCTCGATATCATGGGCTACCATTATCTTTACAAGATCTTCAAAACTTGTTTTAGGTGTCCAACCTAATTCTTTCTTTGCTTTTGAATAATCTCCCAAAAGAAAATCCACTTCATTTGGACGAAAATATTTATCAGATGTTACAACATAGTCAGACCAGTCTAATCCGACTTCTTCAAAGGCTAACTTTGCAAAATCTCTAACTTTATATGTTTCACCTGTTGCTAATACCCAGTCATCAGGATTATCATTTTGCATCATTAACCACATACCTTCAACATAATCACCTGCGAAACCCCAATCTCTTGACGCATCAAGATTGCCTAAAGTAAGTTTTTCTTGAATGCCTAAATGTATTCGACCAACGGCCTTTGTAATTTTCCTTGTTACAAAAGTTTCACCTCTGAAAGGAGATTCATGGTTGAATAAAATTCCATTTACACCAAAAATATCGTAAGATTCTCTGTAGAGTTTTGTAACATTATGTGCAAATACTTTTGATGCAGCATAAGGGCTTTTTGGATCAAATATTGAAACTTCATTTAATGATTTTTTAGAACCACCTCCATACATCTCAGATGATGATGCTTGATAAAACTTAATGTCTTTATCAGAATTTCTTACAGCTTCTAACAAAGATAAGGAACCAAGTGTTCCAACCTGAGAAGTGTATATTGGATTTTTAAAAGATACAGCTACATGTGATTGAGCAGCTAAATTATAGATTTCATCTGGTTGAATATTGTTTATAAGAGAATTTAAAGATGATGAATCAAGAAGGTCTGAATAATACAATTTAAATTTATTGTCATTTTTATGATCTGCAATAAATTCATCAATTCTTGCTGTATTTATTGACGATGACCTTCTAACAATTCCATGTATTTCATAATCCTTTTCCAGTAGTAATTTAGATAGGTAATAGCCGTCTTGTCCAGTAATTCCCGTAATAAATGCTTTTTTCATCAGTTAATTATAAACCTTAACTTCGTCTTTGTTTGTATTCAAATTTTCAAAAAAAATGATATAACCAAGTAACACAAAAAAATTAACAGGAAATTGAACACCTTCCATAGCAATGTCCAGTGATGCGCAAAATAATACGGGGAGAATAAATCCAACTATCCTATAATTCCCATTATCAGACTTCCATTTTCTAATTATTCCTATATATAAATAAAAGAAAGCAAACAATTGTAGTAAACCACCTCTAGCAAGAATATTGACAAAATAGCTATGGACGTTCTCATTTAAACCATCTCGACCAAGCCGTCCAGGCGCAGTTGGATCTGTCATTTGTGGAAGAATTTCTTTGTATCCGTAAGCGTTTACCAGTTTGCTGTCTTCTGCCATATCAAATATGATGTCTTGCCAAATGTCAAGTCGCCAATTAGTTGTTGGATCTCTTGACTCTAGTCTTCCATAATGAATATAAAATGATAAAAATACTTTTCGAGTATCGTTTTTAAGTGCTAGTTCATTTACACTATCAGAAATAAGACTTCCAGGGGCAACAAAAATTTCATTGTATTGAAGAGTTTTAGTTTCTTCATTGACATATAAGTAATCAACATAAACTAATGACAATAGAAAAACCAATGCTGAAGAAATAAAAATAAAAAAAGATTTTAATTTATTTAATTTGAAATAATTTTTTTCATAGAATATCTCAAAGAATACAAAAATCAATAAAGCTACAAATGATCCTCTGCTCATAAATAAAAGAAGTGGAAGAATAAGTGATGAGGAAATTAAAAAAAAGAAGATTTGTATATTTTTATTTCTAATTAAGTTTCTTGCAAATATGTTTGAACCAATTGTTGCCAACATAATATCTGATGCTTTTAGAAAATTAAATTTATCAGAATATTCTTTAAAAAAATTGATAATAAAGTCTGGGTAGTTTCCAGTTGAAAATAAATACATAACAAAAGGCATGGGTAAAAAAATAATGAAATATTTTTGATTGAAATTGAAAGTGTTAAATAGCCAAATTGAAAAAAGTAGTATTGAAAAAGTCCAAATATAAGAGCTAGTTTTATAGGTGTAGGGTGAAACTAAATTTGATTTTGAGATAATTGATAGAATAAAAAATGTAAAAATAGTAAATACGAATGCAAATAATAGTTTTTTTTCAAAGTAATTTTCTATATTTAATTTTTGGTAAAAAATAATTAAAATAAATGACCACATTAATGAACCAAAAACAATGACTTCACCAAGGCGAATACTTCCAAATTCTATTCCTACAAATGATCGTGTAAATAAAGTAACTAAAAACAATGTAGAAATAAATGTTAAAGATACTGTTTTATTCAAATATTTCATTAAAAACATTCTAATTATTGTTTGATAATTTTTCTTTTTTTTAAAGATCGTAAACATTTGTAGTAAACCTTATTTAAATTTCCTTCAGAAATTTTATAAGTTCTATTGCTTATCACTTGATCTTTTTTAGAAAATAAATTCTCAAAAAGGTCTAAATAATTCTTTGACATCCGTTCAGAATTAAAAGGATAATCTAAAACCTTACTCGATAAATTATCATAATTATGAATAGCCATTTCTAACTTGCTTTCAAAATTATTAGCATCATACTCTACTCCATAATTTTTACAGTATTCAGTTGTCCCTCCGCTATCAATATACATTACAGGTAATCCACACTGGGCACCTTCAATATGGTGATTGCCTGAGGGCTCATTTAATGATCCTGTTAAATAAATATGAGATTTTTTTATTTCTTTTGCAAGGGTTTGTCCAGATAGTGGTGATATATGTTTAGAATTTTTAAATTTATAATTTTTTGGTAAGTTGCCAATGTATGTAAATTCAATTTTATTCTTCCAACGTTTATCACCCAGCATTAAATCAAGTTTATCGTATATTTCAAATCCTTTATTCCAGTTTGCACCCCAATGATGGGTAACTATTTTGAGTTTATTCTTCTTATTCCAGGTTGATTGATTATTATTGTTAAATATTAAAGGGTCTGCACCTGCATAAATAACTGTTGAATTTTCTTTTTTCATGCCTTGAGAGATATAAAGATTTTTTAGCCATGAACTCACAAAAATTGTGTGATCAGCAAGTTTGTTTGCATTTATTAAATATTTATTTACATAATTTGTACCTTTTCTTTCATCACATTCATTTATTCTGTGGATTACAAGTGTATCTTTCTTTACATAATCAAGATAATTTCTGACATCAATATGAGTAAAACCTGAAGATTCTGAAGTTTTTCTAGGTTCAGTCAGCAGCGCTATATCAATATCATCATCATCTAAATTGTTTATTACTGTATGATTTTTTGATGTTAAATATTTTGTTAGATTTATTGCAAATAAATTACCACCACCCCAAGGGCCTTTTTTAATTTTTGTTCCAATACTAATTTTCATAGATATCTCTAAACATTGATTCAAAATTTTGTAGGCCTTGTGGTATTAAGTACCTAGTCACATTTTCTCTTGCAACTTGAGTATTAGGCTGAGCTTCTAAAAAATTATCCATGTCGAAAATAGAAACTGGATCAAGAATTTTAGAGGCGATTCCAACATCTGTTGAAATTATAGGTACATTCGCTAAACTACATTCCATTATTGACTGGGGTCCTCCTTCAACTCTTGAAGCAACAATATATAAGTCGAGGCAATTATAAAGTTCATTTAAGTTTTTAAAGCTTACCATTTCTAAATACAAAAAATTTATATTTCTTTCTTTAAGTTTACTGATTATATATTGTCTTCTTTTACCAGATAAAAGTACCAATAAATTTTGTCTTTTTTTATTTAACTGGCTTACAATCTCTATGAATTGATCGGGTCCTTTTGATAGTTTTGGTGATTGCAGATCTATTCCCTCAGTGTCTCTTTGAAACGATCCAATAACAAAAGAATTTTTTGGTATATTGTATTTTGATCTTAGCTCAGCCTTATTATTGATTTCAAACCAAATATTTTTATTAAGCCAAAAAGGAATAGTATGAATTGTTTTTTTTGTATATTTGGATAACTGTTTGTAAGTTGATTGAGATATAACATGATACTCATCAACAATTTCATCTCTTTTGTAAAAATCATTCTTTTCACTTTCATTGAATTTCTCTTCATCAATATGATGAATGGTACAAATTACTTTCTTTTTCTTCAGTTTTGATAATGGAATCTTTTTCCATGTCCATGGTGAAATAAGCCAAATAATATCAGAATTAAATATAAAATTTGAAGAAATAGAATTATTATATTTAAACCATTCTTTCCTAAACCTGTCAACAACCCATGACTCTCTTGGATTATTTAAATAAATCTTCATTATCTAACAATAGTTTTTGGAGTTTTATTTTTTCTAACACAATCCGCATAATACTCTTGCTCTACTTTTTTTAATTGAGAAATGTTATTTTCCATGTTTAATATATAGAGTTTATCTTTCATTACTTTATATTTGTAATCTGACCTAATAAGATCTGTAAATAATTTATAATCTTGTGAAAGTAAAAACCTTTCATCATACATGCCGATTGATTTAATTGTCTCTTTCTTAATTAATAAAGTTCCGTGAATAAATGGATTTTTAAATTTAATAACTACTTTCTTAGGAACATAAATACTAAATCGTGGAATAACTTTCTCGGTGTCCTTTATTATCGCTCTTGAAGTAACAAAATCTAGATTCTTCGTACGGATTTGATTTACTTGTTTTGATAATCTATTTTTTATACTGATATCATCAGCATCCTGTCGAGCAATAAGTGTTCCTTTTGAGTTATCGATAAGAATGTTTAATGATTTTGTCAATCCAATATTTTCTTCATTTTTAAATATTCTTAATCTATTATCTTTTTTTGCATATTCTTGAAGAATATCAAATGTGTTGTCAGTTGAGCAATCATCTAAAATAAGAAATTCTAAATTTTCAAAATCTTGAGAAATAATACTTTCAATTGCCTTCCTAACAGTATTTTTAGAATTAAAAACACTCATGATTACAGATATTAAAAATTTATTATTATTCATCAATAATTTTTTTAAAAGTACCTAAAAGTTTTTTACTACTTAAATAAGTTGATAGGTAACTTTTATTTATACTACCTTGATTAGAAAAATTTTTATTATCAATCATTCGCAATTTAGTACTTAAGTCATTATTACTAAATTGATCAAAACAAAAATCATAATTTTTTGGAAAAAATTCTGATATTCCTCCAGCTTCTGGATAAATAGACACAACCCCCAGCATTGAAGCTTCACATAATAATGTTGGTTGGCCTTCAAGTAGATTTGTTGCTGTAACAACTCCTTTTGATTTATTTATCAGTTCTAATACCTTTTTATTTTCTATGTTCCCAAGAAAATCTATGTTTTGAGTATTATATTTTTCATTAAGTGATTTTAACAAAGGTCCGTCACCAATTATTTTTAAACTATAGCCTTCTAAGTTTGACAATAGAAATGTAGTAATTAAATCTTCAACTCCTTTTTCCCTAGAAACTCTTCCTGCATAAACTAGAAATTTTTCTTTTTCATTACTAGTTTTCAATAAAACTTCTTCAATATAATTTGGAAAAACAAATATTTTTTTTTCATCAATATTTAACTTAATTAAATATGATTTATGAAACTCCGTCAAAACAAGTATTTTAATATTCGAATTTTTAAGTATTTTAAAGTATCGTATACCAAATAACACAACTGCTAAAGATCTAAAGAAATACTGATCATAATATTTGTTAAAAATACCAACTGATTTCTTATTAAGGCCACAAGCTTTACAAAATTCTTCACCCTTAAGATGTTTTGAACTAAAAAAAGTTTTTGTGCAGTTGTATCTAAAGTTATGAAGCTTAACTAATACCTTAATTTTCTTCTTTTTAGCTAACTTAAATAAACTTAAGGATCCTTTAAACCATGTATTGTGAAAGTAAATTAGCTCAGGATCAAAATTAGAAATTTTTTTATTAAGTTGCTCATAACTTTCTTTGTCGTAGCTCAAAAATAAAGACATTATTTGTTTTAAGCTATTTTTTGTTTCATTTGAGAAAATTAAAGTTTCTATATCAAAATGTTTCTCTAAAAATTTTATTTCATTTTCAACAGCAATATCTTCTCCGCCTTTAAGTCTATATTTTGTGTGAACAATTAATATTTTTTTCATATATAAAACAATTTTAAATTTTTATTATCTAGTTAATATTAACTCAATGCATGTAGTTCTTTTTTTTACTTATGATATTTCTTTAAATGACTGGAAAATAGCAGGTTTGCTTGATAGAGAATTAAGAATTTATAAAGAATTAGAAAAAAATGAAAATATAAAATTTACTTTTGTTACTTATGGGGATAAAAAAGATATAGATATTATTACTGAATCAAACATAAATGTAGTTCCAATATATTCAATCTTTAAACGGCCAAAAAATATTGTTTTTAGATTTTTTAAATCATTTTTTTTTCCTTTTTACCTAAAAAATAATATAGGCGAATTTGATGTTATAAAGACAAATCAGCTACATGGATCTTGGATTGCAATTATCCTGAAAAATTTAACAGGAAAAAAACTATATATACGTACAGGATTTGATATTTATACATTTGCAAAAAAGAGAGGGGTTAATCTCTTTAAAAGATTATTTTTTTATTTATTAACAAAAATTTCAATCAACAAAAGCGACTTTTATTCAGTAACATCATTAACCGATAAAAAATTTTTAAAAAAAGAATTTAATCCACAAAATGAAATTGAGTTGATAAGAAATTGGGTTGAGCCTATTAACAAAAATAAAATTCGATTTGATAATAGAATACTTTTGGTTGGAAGGCTGGAAAAACAAAAAAATTATACAGAGCTCTTTAATGAATTTAAAAATTCAGATTATATTTTAGATGTTGTTGGCACAGGTAGCCTAGAGTCTCAACTTAAAAAAATAGCATTTAAAAATAATATAAAAGTAAATTTTATGGGAAATTTAAATAACAGTCATCTTTTGGAACTTTACGGTGAATATAAAATTTTTATTTCTGCATCACTCTACGAAGGAAATCCTAAAGCATTACTAGAAGCTATGTCTATGGGTTGTGTCGTAATTGCAAATAGAAATAAAAACATTGAGGAAATTATAAAGGACAATATCAATGGGATTTTATTTGAATTTAGTGAAAAAAATTTGATAAATAAGATAAATAATATCCTAACTAATAATGATCAATTTAACCAAATATCAAATGCAGGAAAAAAATATATAAAGGAAAACAATAATTTTAAAAAAATTCTTAAAAAAGAATTAGAAATTTATAAATTACTCAGTAGTTAAAGATCTTTTATTATCTTTGACAGATATTTTTACTTTATTGTCATAATCAAAATACTCAGGATTGTGAGTGCTGTTTATTACTGTTATATTTAAATCTTTCAAGATTTTAAATATTAGTTCACGGGATTCATCATCTAAGTTTGAGGTGGATTCGTCTAAAAATAATATTTCAGATTCTGCCAATATTGCCCTGATAAATGAAACTTTTTGCATTTGTCCAGAAGATAAAGTTGTATTTGATACCTCAAGTTCAAGAGGATTATCAATCTTTTCGTTAAATAATTTAAACTTTTCAATCATTTCTAACATAGACTGATCACTTATTTTTACATTTGATCCATAATTTAGATTTTCTCTTAATGATGAACTAATAATTAAAGGTGTAACGCCTATGTATCCAAAATTTTTTGTAAATGAATTTATCACTCCTTTTTCTGGGTATAAAACTCCTGACAGAATACCTAGAAGTGTACTTTTACCAGTTCCATTGGGTCCTATGATTATTGTATGTTCATTTCTTTTAATATTTATATCCAAATTTTCAAAAATTTTCTCATCTGAGTTAAAGTATTCAAATGATATATCTGTAGCTTCTATTGCTATTTCATTATCAAGA
>CEOK01107315.1_pt1 | contig 36066 bp, 36 predicted proteins | sample 427001 | NCBI WGS metagenome assembly CEOK01 (sample SAMEA2591108, study PRJEB7988) | marine metagenome | isolation source: saline water (ENVO:00002010), including | reverse complement strand
ATGTCACCAGAAGAAACAAACGTACAAACATCAGGTACAACACAAATAGATTCAGCGTCGCTTACAGATGAGGTAACTATCGTAATGACAACCTCAATGGGTTCTATTACATTTGAACTCTTTCCACAAGATGCACCAAACACTGTTGCAAACTTTGTGACGTTGGCGCGAGATGGTTTTTACGATGGAACAAAATTCCATCGAGTTATTTCAAACTTTATGATTCAAGGAGGTGACCCACAAACAAAAGATGACTCCCTCACAGACCTCTGGGGAACCGGAGGGCCAGGGTATACATTTGATGATGAAATTTATGCAAACAACAACAATACAATCGGAACAATTTCAATGGCTAATGCTGGCCCAAACACAAACGGAAGCCAATTCTTCATTAATGTAGCAAATAACGATTTTCTGGATGATAAACATACAGTATTTGGGCGTGTTACTGAAGGAATGGATGTCGTGAATGCAATTGCAGATACTCCAACACAGGAGCAAGATCGTCCTATTGAAGCTGTTGTCATTAATTCAATTTCAGTACGTTAGGCATTTGTCGAGTCATTGCTATAAAATCTTTTTGCCCGACTCTTTTAACGTTCTCATATGAAACAAGAGACCGCCCTTGGAATCTTAAAAACTGGTCGCAATGTCTATCTCACTGGTGCTGCTGGATCGGGAAAGACACATGTGTTAAATCAGTACATTGAGTATTTGCGCGAACATCGTGTAGGTATCGGTATTTCTGCCTCAACGGGTATTGCTGCAACACACCTAGGTGGCATGACGATACATTCGTGGGCTGGTATTGGAATTAAAGATTATCTCACCGAGTGGGATATTGACACACTTGCCCAAAGGCAACCATTGGTAAAGCGATTTGAGCGGGCGAGTGTGCTTGTGATAGACGAAATATCTATGTTGCGACCAGAACTTTTGGATATGGTAGATGCAGTCGCAAAGGCATTGCGGCGCACCACCGAACCTTTTGGTGGCCTACAGGTGATTCTGTCTGGAGATTTCTTTCAGTTACCACCTATCGTTCGCGATGGAAGCGAAGACGCTTTTGCAGACTCATCCAAAGCCTGGCACGAGGCTGATTTTAGAACGTGCTACCTAACTGACCAGTACCGACAAGAAGGTGGTCAATTACTAGACATTTTGAATGATATTCGTGATGGCGAAATTTCCATTGAATCGCAAGAATCTCTTCAGAGTAGAATGGTTCGAGAAAACGTTGATGCAAGTGAGTATGCAGGACAAGAACCAGTTGTTTTGCATACGCATAATCAAAATGTTGATAAGCGAAACTTTGAAGAGCTTTCAAAACTAAAAGGGCAGAGTACAGTGTACGATATGGTATCAAATGGTCGCGCCAATTTAGTGGAATCACTGAAAAAGAGTGTGTTGGCACCAGAGAAACTTGAGCTCAAAATTGGTGCACGTGTCATGTTTGTAAAAAATAATCCAGATCAAGAATATGTAAACGGCACACTGGGAGAGGTTGTGGATTTATCTGGAGAACATCCAGTCATAAAAACACATGCAGGAGAAGAAATTGTCGCGACACCAACAGCATGGGAAACAATGGACGACAATAAAGTTCTTGCCTCTGTTGCACAAGTTCCACTGAGACTTGCATGGGCTATTACCGTGCACAAAAGCCAAGGAATGAGCCTTGATGCAGTTGAAGTAGACCTCTCTCGTGCATTTGCTCCAGGACAAGGGTACGTTGCGCTGTCTCGTGCGCGCACTCTTGAAGGACTGACGTTGCATGGATTAAACAGAACTGCGCTTGAAGTACATCCGTATGTGCGCATGCGTGATCAACAATTACAAGCTGAATCACAGAGATGGGAAAATATATTTAGTAAATTCTCAGAAACAAGAATTCAAGAGATGCAAAAAACATTCATCAGCAAAGTGGGTCGTACAGAAAGTGAAGCGTCAAAAGCTACTATTATTCCAACTCATATTAAAACACGCTACTTACTCAATGAAGGAAAAACACTGGAGGATATAATACGAGAACGTGGAATGACAAGAGGAACTATCTTGGCGCATCTAGAAAAGCTAAAAGAAATAGGTGAAGAATCATCGTTTGCATATCTAAAACCAGAAGACACTTTCCTGAAAGATACACGAGCTGCATTTAAGAAAAGTGGCGGCACTAAACTTTCTCCAGTATACAAAGCATTGAAGGGCACGTACACATATGAAGACCTAAGACTGGCGCGTTTATTTATTACAGAGTAGGATACCTCAATGAATACGATTGTAGACGGGCATGCGATTGCTCATAAAATTAAAGATACACTAAAGAAGGATGTAGTGAAATTTCATACACCTATTGAGCTATCCATTATTGTTGTTGGAAATAATGCGGTTACGAATACTTTTGTAGCTGCAAAAGAACGATTTGCTTCAGATATAGGAGTGGTGTTAACAAAAAAGAGGTTCTCAGAAAGTGTTTCAAGTGCAGACCTTATTTCCTACATACACGAGGTATCAGAACGCGTTCAAGGCATCGTTGTTCAACTTCCATTGTCTGCACATATTTCAAATAAAGAAGTGCTTGCAGCGATTCCAGTGGAGAAAGATATTGACCTACTCAATAAAGAAACTTTTGATAAGTTCGTCGCTAATATGGGCGTATGTATTCCTCCTGTAGCAGGAGCAGTACTTGCAATTCTTGATGAACATACTGTTTCAGTTGCTCACAAAAAAATAGCCATTATCGGGCAGGGAAAACTTGTTGGTTTGCCAGTTCAGAAAGTACTTGAAGCACGAGGTGGCGATGTCGTTATGCTTCATACTAAAACAGATCGCAACATCTTTAGAAAAACACTTCTTGAAGCAGACATTGTTGTTTCGGGGGCAGGTGTACCTAACCTTATTCAACCAGATATGGTTAAAAACAGTGTCGTTCTTATTGACGCTGGGACCGCAAATGCTGGAGGTAGTGTTGTGGGAGATATTGCACACGCATGTGCAAAAAATGCTTCTCTATTTTCACAAACTCCTGGAGGTGTCGGACCACTAACTGTTGCAATACTTTTCAAGAACCTTCTTGCTGCGTCTGAATAAAAATCTGGGTATAACATTTCTTTAGATTCTTCTGAGGTATTATATAATTGATATCAATGAAAAAGCTCACGCAAAAGGAATGGATTGCAGTAGGGATAGCACTTATTTCTGTTATCGCATTTGTTCCTGGACTCTTTGCGCTATCTGTACAAACAAGTACTGTCGATGATTCTCCTGATGATATAGGCAGTGCATCTTCTCAATACCAGGCATACTTTGAAGAGGTTGAAGATACTATCTCTAATTTTGATATAAATGACATTGCTATTGGTGATGGTATAGAGGCTCAGTTCGGCGATACTGTATACGTACACTATGTCGGCACACTTCCTGATGGTACCGTGTTTGACACATCGACTGGCAGCACAGAGCCATATATGTTTACGCTTGGACAAGGTGAAGTTATCCTTGGGTGGGAGCTTGGTTTAGTTGGCATGCGAGAAGGAGGTACTCGAAATTTGGTTATTCCGTCAGACTTAGCCTATGGCCCAAACGATTTAACTGACAAAGATGGTAATGTCATTATTCCCGCAAACGCGACGCTTATGTTTGATGTCGTTTTGCTACAAGTTGATAAAGAGGCTGAATAAGATTCTGTACAAAGTAAAAACCGACAATAAGAGTTGTCGGTTTTTACTTTGTACCGTACAGTAGTGTGGTGAAGAAAAAAGTTTTTAATTTAGTCAGACCGTATGAGCCTGCTGGAGATCAACCAACAGCTATTTCTCAGTTAACAAAAGGCGTAAAAAATGGAAAGCGTCACCAAACATTACTTGGAGCAACTGGTACTGGCAAAACATACACAATTGCCAACGTCATACAAAACACAGGAAAAGCCACGCTCGTTATTGCGCATAACAAAACGCTTGCGGCACAACTTGCAGCAGAGTTTCGAGAATTCTTTCCCAATAATGAAGTCCACTATTTTGTGTCATACTATGATTTCTATCAACCAGAAGCGTACGTGGCAATTACCGATACCTTTATAGAAAAAGAAGCACAGGTTAATCAAGAGATTGATCGTTTGCGCCATGCCTCCACACAAGCGCTTCTTACAAAAAAAGATGTGATAGTGGTTGCATCAGTCTCTGCTATTTATGGTTTAGGAAGCCCTGACGAGTATGCACGTGTTATCCTCGATTTGAAAGTTGGTGGCACCTACACACGAGCAACATTGGTACGAGAGTTGGTGGAAATGTATTTCACCCGTGTTGCAGGAGATTTACTTGCCGGAACATTTAGAGCCCTTGGTAATACCATAGAGATCATGCCAGCCAACGAGGAAGTCATATTTCGTCTTCATTTTGAAGGAACCACCATTACGAACATAGAACGCCTTGATCCTATAACTCGCGCAATTCAAAACAAAGAGGTCCAAGTTGATATATTTCCCGCGAAGCATTTTGTTACACCAGACGAAGTAAAGGATCAGGCGCTAAAAGATATAGAAGTTGAGTTAAAAGAACGCCTTAGTATATTGAGGCGTTCAGGGAAAGAGCTTGATGCAGAGCGCTTAAATCGACGAACGCGGCAAGACATCGCAATGATAAAGGAAATAGGCTACTGCAACGGCATTGAGAACTATTCTAAGCATTTTGATCGACGTAAATCTGGAGAACCACCGCACACGCTCATTTCATATTTTCCTAAGAAGGACGATGGGACACCAGACTTTTTAACGGTGATAGATGAATCACACGTAACGCTTCCGCAGATTGCTGGAATGCAGGCAGGAGATAGGTCTCGAAAAGATACTCTCGTTGAGTTTGGTTTTCGCCTCCCAAGTGCGCGAGATAACCGACCATTGAATTTTGAGGAGTTCGAGGAGCGAATTGGTGAGGCGATTTATGTAAGTGCCACCCCAAGTAAGTATGAACTTGAGCACAGTAGTGATGATTCGTGTTCGCTGCATACTGATTACAAACAAAAACAGCACGCACAAATTCATGAAGAACAGGTAGGGAAGCATCCTGCTGCTTGTTCAGTTATTGAACAAATAATTCGACCTACTGGATTGGTTGATCCAGAAGTAAGTGTGCGTCCTGTTGTTTCGAGTGAGTCTTATACAGGGCAAGTAAAAGATTTTATTGAAGAGGCACAGAAGGTTACAAAAAATGGCGCACGTTCATTAGTAACAGTGCTCACAAAAAAGATGGCAGAAGACTTAGCAGAGTATCTTGAAGAGAGTGGTATTAATGCCAAGTATATACACAGCGACATAAAGACAGTTGAAAGAATTGGCATCCTGACTGATTTTCGAAGAGGAGAGTTTGACGTACTTGTTGGAGTGAACCTGCTTCGTGAAGGACTTGATTTGCCAGAGGTAGAACTCGTGGGAATACTCGATGCCGACAAAGAAGGATTCTTGCGTAGTGATACTGCGCTTATTCAAACAATTGGCCGCGCAGCACGTAACGTGAATGGGCGCGTTATTCTCTATGCTGATAATGTTACAGGCTCAATGGAGCGCGCACTTAATGAAACCAGTCGGCGTAGAGCAAGGCAGGTAGCACATAACAAAAAACATGGAATTACTCCTCAGAGTATTAAGAAGGCGATTACCGATATTTCTAGTCAATTTACGAAGAGTCATACTAAAGCAGTAAACAAGATGGTGGAAATTGATACGGCAACAGTTACAACAAAAGCGGGAAGAAAGAAGCTTGTAACGCAGAAACGAAAGCAAATGCTTGAAGCTGCCAAAAATCTTGATTTTGAAACTGCAGCTTTGCTTCGCGATGAGGTAAAGGTGTTAGAAGCAGCACTTTCCACTTAGCAAATATATGGACATCGGATGTCCATATATTTTGGTTTACTGGTTTTCTTTTAAAATTACTGCGATGCGTCGCAGTAGCTTGATATTTTTCTTGTTCGTAGTATCGTCTTTTATGGAAAGAGAGGAATGCCATGATTACACCGATGCAACGTGCTGGTTTAGTAGTTCTGATAGCAATACTTTTGATGCTGCTGGCTACTATCTATTTCCATGAACTCTTGATTTAATCAGTGACATCCTTTTTGTACTTAAAGAGGTCAGCTGCTGCAACAGCTGACCTCTTTTTGCTTGCTATCTACAAAATTCAAACATCGGATGTCTGAATGTATAGTTTTTGTTGCGTAGCTGCTTTGTGGTATAGTGTCCGTGCTAACCTCTGCCTCCATGCAGGGACCGATTTGTATATATGGAAGATAAAATTGTTGTAAAAGGTGCACGGACGCACAATCTGAAAGATATTACTGTTGAAATGCCGCGAAATAAGATGGTGGTTATTTCTGGACTTTCGGGTTCTGGAAAATCATCCTTAGCGTTTGATACTATTTTTGCTGAAGGGCAACGTCGCTATGTTGAATCACTCAGTGCTTACGCGCGTCAATTTTTGCGACAAATGCAAAAGCCAGATATTGATGAAATCACAGGTCTTTCTCCTGCTATTTCTATTGACCAAAAGTCGCGTTCAAACAACCCACGATCAACCGTTGCAACTATTACTGAAATTTACGACTACTTGCGTGTTATGTACGCACGCGTTGGTCGACCACATTGTTTAAAGTGCGATCGGCCAATTCATAAACTAAGCAATGAAGAAATCCTTGGGACTATAAAAAAACTCATCGCGAGTACCTCGAAAGATTCTAAAAAGATACTTGGTGTTGACATTAATTCAGCTAAAATTCAACTGTATGCTCCTGTTGTTGTTGGAAGAAAAGGGGAATACTACCAGTTATTGTACGACATGCTAGGCAAGGGATACGAAAGAGCTCGGGTGGATGGAAAAGAAGTAAGTTTGCGTGAAAAGGTAGTCCTTACAAAGACAAAGAAGCACGATATTGATATTCTTGTCGATGAAATATACGTCACTGAGTTCACGGATGACAAAAAAGGTACTGAGGAGCGTATTTCAGAGGCAATAGAGGGTGCACTTACTGAAGCAGATGGACTCATGCGCGTGATTGATCCAAGAGGTGAAGAACACATTATTTCGGCAAAATTTATGTGCCCGTACGATGGATTTTCGTTTCCTGAAGTAGAACCACGGTTATTTAGTTTCAACTCGCCGTACGGAGCATGTGAAGAATGTAAGGGGTTAGGAACCAAGCATTATTTCATGAATGATCCATGTGAAGTGTGTAATGGAGCGCGATTACGCAAAGAAGCACTCAATGTATTCTTGGGAGAGGGTAAAAATAGAAAGAATATCGTAGAACTGGCATCTCTATCTATAACGGATGCTCAAGACTTTTTCATAGAACTTGAGCTCACAGAAACTGAGGAAGAAATTTCTCGAGTCATCGTTAAAGAAATTACTGATCGCTTGCAATTTATGATAAATGTTGGTATCGCATATTTAGCACTTGACCGTCGTGCGAATACACTTTCAGGCGGTGAAGCACAACGTATTCGCCTTGCAAGTCAGCTTGGCAGTGGTTTGGTAGGTGCTATGTATGTACTTGATGAACCTACTATCGGTCTTCATCAACGAGATAACGATCGCCTTATTAAAACACTCACAAAACTGCGTGACCTTGGGAATACTATTATCGTCGTAGAGCATGATGAAGATACAATTTTTGCAGCAGATTATTTAATCGATATTGGACCAGGCGCAGGTGTTCACGGTGGCGAAGTTGTTGCCTCGGGTTGGATGAAAGACTTGCTTTCAGTCAAAACGAATAGGTCAAAGTCCGCAACACTCGCATACTTGCGTGGAGAAAAGGAGATAGCAGTACCCGAGACTCGTAGAGAAGCAAACAAAGGGGCACTTATTATCCGTGGAGGTAAAAAGTTTAGTATCAAAAATCTTAGTGTAGATGTGCCACTGGGACGATTTGTTGCAATTACTGGTGTGTCTGGCTCTGGAAAATCAACATTTATGTACGAAATTCTTCATGAAAATCTTCGGGCACGCTTTGATAAAAAATATAGAAGTGCAAAAGTGTACAACTGTGCACGATTTTCTGGCACTGAATACATTACACGCTCTATACTTATTGACCAGTCACCAATAGGAAGAACTCCACGTTCAAACCCGGCGACTTATACGGGAGCGTTTACTCATATTCGCGACCTTTTTGCAGAAACAACCGAAGCACGTGCGCGTGGCTGGAAGCCAGGACGTTTTAGTTTCAATGTAAAAGGAGGGCGCTGTGAAGCGTGTCAAGGAAACGGCATGGTTGCAGTTGAAATGCATTTCCTGCCAACAGTACATGTAACGTGTGATGTATGCTTGGGGAAGCGCTTCATGAAAGAAACTCTTGAGGTTGAATACAAAGGCAAAAATATTTATCAAGTGCTTAATATGACAATCGAGGATGCTATCGATTTTTTTCAAGATATACCAGGAATTTATGATCGCCTAAAGACACTTGGAGAAGTAGGGCTTGGCTATCTTACATTAGGGCAAAGTGCTACGACTCTTTCAGGAGGAGAAGCACAGCGCGTAAAAATAGCTTCTGAATTGTATAGGCCAGGAACAACTAAAACTATGTACTTGCTTGATGAACCTACAGTTGGGTTGCATTACGACGACGTTGCCAAGCTTATAGAAATTTTGCAAGAGTTGGTACGTCGTGGAAACAGCGTTGTGCTTATTGAACATAATATGGACGTTATTAAATCTGCCGATTACATTATTGATTTTGGTCCAGAAGGGGGAGATGAAGGAGGGACGTTGGTGGCGAAGGGAACCCCTGAAGAAGTTGCTAAGGTAAAGGGTTCTCACACTGCAACGTATTTGAAAAAGGTATTAAAATAGAAAAAGGCAGCGTACTTTGCTGCCTTTTTGAACCATTTGTATAGCCAGCCACCTTTGCGATCATCTCCTTCTTCCAAAGTATCATATATTGGGAAGCCGATCCGAAAAAGCTCATCCCAGCGCGGATCTTTATCTGAAACAGGAGGAGATAGATAGTAGCGACAAAAGACCGCATGCCAATACTGTGGACAATAGCGATTTTTGTATAGGCACTCCTTGTGATGACAAGTGCCTCGTGATGCGAGAAGTACCTTTTCAATAGGAATATGCATGTGCCGCACCTTTTCATTTGAAGAGAACGTTCTAAAATCTAACTATACCGCAAGACATGCAGTAGTACAATGACTAAAGACTTGTTGAAAGATTATTAGAAAGGCATATTAGTACAATGCAAAAGAAAGATCTCAAAAAAATAAAACTTCCGGATGTTCCGGGGATCTATATATTCCGTAATGCAAGACGGCAGATTTTGTACGTTGGTAAAGCGACATCGCTACGAAGTAGAGTTCGTAGTTATTTTAATACTGATATACAAAGTAGTCGAGGACCTCTTATTGTAAAGATGCTTGAAGAAGCCAGATCGGTTGACTGGGAGGAGACAGATTCTGTTCTGGAAGCACTTATTCTCGAGGCTAACCTCATTAAGAAACATCAACCCGACTACAACACGCGCGACAAGGATAACAAAAGTTTTAATTATTTAGTCATTACAAAAGAGAAGTTTCCACGCGTACTCGTTGTTCGTGGGAGAGATTTATTTTCAACATGGAAAGAGAAGGATATTAAGCATCTCTTTGGTCCTTTCCCAAATGGAGGTGCGTTGAAAGAAGGATTAAAAATAGTTCGCAAAATATTCCCATTTAGAGACAAGTGTATTCCTGCTGAAGGTAGTAACTCGAAACCATGCTTTAACAAACAAATAGGGCTATGTCCTGGAGTATGTTCTGATGATGTTACCATCTCTGAATACTCTGAACTCATTACTCGCATAAAGCTCTTATTTGAAGGCAAAAAAGTACGATTACTTAAAGATCTCAATTGTGACATGAAAAAAGCTGCAAAAGAAGAGCGTTTCGAAACAGCTGGAAGCCTAAAACATAAAATATTTGCACTTACACACATCCAAGAAACTGCATTGCTTGGAAGCGACTATAAAGTGTCTTCAGGCGATGGCTCTGAAAGAATAGAGGCATACGACGTCGCGCATATCAGTGAGACTGCACGAGTCGGCGTAATGACTGTGGTACAAGAAGGTATGGCTAAAAAATCACAGTATCGAAAGTTCACTATTAAGACAGAAAAAATGGGGGATATAGCTGCGCTTGAAGAAATACTTCAACGAAGGTTTATGCATGTGGAATGGAAGTTGCCCACACTCATTGTTGTCGATGGCGGAGTCGCGCAAAAGAATGCTGCGTTGCGCGTACAGGCTGAATTTGGGTACAAAATACCAATAGCTAATGTAGTTAAGAACGACAAACACAAAGCCGATAAAGTTGTAGGTAATGCTGCTGTTATCGAAAAGTGGGAAAAAGATATTTTGTTAGCGAATAGTGAAGCGCATCGTTTTGCTATTTCGTTCCACCGTACAAAACGAAGGAAGTTACTGAGGTAATCATACTCCCAGTGTAATAGCCTAGCTTAAATATATGGACATCCGATGTCCATATATTTAAGCTAGGCGGTATTGGTATGAGTTCGTGTTAGAATCTCGATATGGAAATACAAGAAAATATACCTTTAAGGGAGCATACTACTTTCGAAATTGGCGGTGTTGCTAAATACTTTGTTATTGTGCGCTCAAAAGAAGAGCTTCAAGAGGCATTGGAGTACGCGCAGACAAAAAACCTCGCATTTACTTTTATTGCTGGAGGTAGCAATGTACTTGCTTCAGACAGTGGGTTTGACGGTTTGGTAATTAAGATGGCACTTGTAAAATACTCAATTGATACTGAGGGAAATGAAATACAGGCAGAAGCTGGAGTTTCACTAATGGAAGTTATTCACGCAGCGTGCAGTGCAGGACTCACTGGGATGGAGCCAATGTATGGCATCCCTGGAACTATTGGTGGTGCGGTGCGAGGAAACGCAGGAGCATTTGGTACTGAGGTGCTAGATGTAGTATCACACGTTACTGCTATTGATATCGAAAGCAAAGAGATACGAACTTTTACGAATGCAGAATGTGCGTTTGATTATCGGAATTCATTTTTTAAACGTACTAGTAAATGGATTGTATTGTCAGCGACTTTTTCTCTTATGGCGAGAGACCCTGAAGAATGCATAAAGAAAGCGAAAGAAATTCTTGCCACACGAAACGAGCGACAAATACAAAACATCCGTTCGGCAGGTTCATTCTTTATGAACCCGATTGTTTCCGATAAGCTCCAAAAAGAATTTGAAGATGAAAAAGGGACACCAGCTCGAAATGGACGAGTGCCTGCAGGTTGGCTAATAGAGAAAGCTGGATTTAAAGGAGTTGCGAAAGACAAAGCTGCGACAGGACAGCGTAGTTCCAATTATGTTATTAACCTTGGTTCGGCTACAGCTGCAATGGTTCAAGAGCTTACCCTAGAGATGCAAAAAAGTGTTGAAGAAAAGTTTGGGGTGAAGCTTGAGAGAGAAGTAACACAGGTGGGCTTCTAGTTGCAGTGTTGCACGTGGTACACTAGTGCCATGTCACGAATTAATGTTGGAGTGTTACGTGGTGGGCCTTCAAGCGAGTATGATGTATCTCTCGCAAGTGGAAATGCAGTACTTCAACATCTCTCTGAAGAGAGATACAATACGAGGGACATTTTAATATCTAAAGATGGGCAATGGAATTCACGAGGGATTCCACTTAGTCCTGAGCGGGCATTGAGAGGTATTGATGTTGCGTTCATTGCATTGCACGGAGAATACGGTGAGGATGGGCAAATTCAGAAGATTTTAGATGCATACAACATTCCATATACAGGTTCTGGAGTTTTTGGGTCTTCTGTTGCAATGGATAAAGGTAGTGCGCGCAAGCATGTTGGGAACATAGCGGGTGTTAAGATGCCTTGTTACTTTGTGCTTCATCGAGAAGATGTAACTGGAACACTCGCTGAAGCCGCTCAAAAAGTATTTTCGCAATTTGGTCCTTTATATATTGTTAAACCGCTTCGCGGAGGCTCTTCGGTAGGAATTGCTACGGCTGATTCTGTTTCTTCACTTGTGGGCGCATTAAAAGATGTGTTTGCAGTGACTGATGCAGTTATTGTTGAGCAATTTATAAAAGGAAGAGAAGGTGCATGTGGAGTGATTGATGATTTCCGAGAAGAATCTTTATATACTTTACCGCCTGTAGAAATTATAGTGCCTAACGGCAAGGGGCTATTTGACTATGAATCTAAGTACGATGGTTTAACGGAGGAAGTATGTCCTGCGAATTTTAGTGCTGCAGAAAAAGCACTCATGCAAAAAGCAGCACGAGAGGTACATAAATCACTTGGCTTAAACCACTACTCGCGCTCAGATTTTATTATTGCCCCTTCAGGCATATACTTCTTAGAGGTAAACACATTGCCTGGTCTCACACCTTCGTCATTGCTCCCAAAGTCACTGGAGGCGGTTGGAGTTGAGTTTCCTGATTTTCTTGACCATTTATTGACACTTTCACTCAAAAGCCATGGCCACACCCGATAAAGACGCCTTGCGCTCATTTTTGATGAGCGACTCAGTATGGGAATTAGACGCACAGGATAATACTTTGGTGCGGACTTTCGTGTTTCGTACATACAAAGAAGGGGTAACTTTTGCGAACAAGGTTACCGAAATTGCAGAAGAGCAAAATCATCACCCTCAAATTATTATAGACTGGGGAAGTGTCACAATAAAAACTACCACTCACGATGAAGGAAATACCATTACTGATAAAGATGTTCAGATAGCACAGGCTATCGATGCGCTCTAAATCGTTGAAATTATCGTAGATACTGTTAGAATATCCCAGTCGGGCCAGTAGCTCAGTTGGCTAGAGCGCCTCACTTGCACTGAGGAGGCCGGGGGTTCGAGTCCTCTCTGGTCCACCAAATAGAAAATACCCTACGTTCTTCGTAGGGTATTTTCTATTTGCTTGTGAATTTTTGTAGGACTCGAAAGGCGGAAGACCGCGTGCCAAAGCACGAAAAAGGTCTGATGAGCCCAGACCAGAAATACTTAGTATAATTAAACCTGAAAGGCGTAAATTCTACTTAGTAACTGGTAGTCGAGCCCTCTCTGATCCATATACAACGGCAAAGTCCCTAACGGTTTAGCTTACTAAGTTTTGTAGTTATTGAGGTGAAAAAGACTCGAAAGAAGTCACTGCTCTACAAGACGAGTGGAACACGTGCTTATCACCACAGGAGTGATTCAATTTTATGTCATTTTGATTCCTTAAAAATTTGATCTCAGCGACGGTGGGGTCACATTGCGTAGTATATTTGAGCACGCAGAGCACTTTTATCGTCACTGAACGTCATAAATTAGAAACTCCTGTGTGGCATTAAGTTATACGGAGAGTTTGTTGACAAAGTCATCATTACTCTCGGTATCATTATTGTATCGATAGGTCTATTGCGTGGATACCATATATACTCGCTCTTTATTCACCGCTGCCTGCTTCTCCTATCGAAGGCCTTATTGATTGCTATCGCGGCCCGCATTGCATTCTGTACACAACCACAAACTACTTTGTGTGGAACAGCTCTTAGTACATCCTGTATCATTCATATCTTCAATAATTCTGAAAATATAAAACTCCCACTGCCAAAAATATTAATTCGCGAGCGTGCTATTATACACATGTATGAATATATTCTTTTTACTTAGCGCAGGAATTATCGGCGTTGCACTTGGCGTGTACTTTGGGAAGGGAAATGATGTACCTACTACATTTTTAAACGCTCGTAAGCGAAAACGTTTAGACAAAATATTGACGTTGTATATAGATAACGATGAAATAACAAATGCTGATGTGCGAGAGCTACTCGATATATCGGATTCAACCGCAACGCGCTACCTCGATGAGCTAGAAACAGAAGGTAAGATAGAACAGATAGGTGAAATAGGACAAGGTGTTTTTTACCGCTCAATACAAGCCCGTAAGTAACGAATGCCTCAGCGAGTTGAGGCATTCGTTTTTTGACTTTTAAAAAAGAGAGTGCATACTTTGACAAGACTGGAGGCATAAAATGACTGTACTTGAAAAATACATCGTTGCCGCGATGGTAGTGCTTGCATTCGGACTTGTTGTAGGAACATGGCTTTCTCACAATTCTGAAAAAGCACAATCACTATTGTATGGCGTTGTTCAATAATGTAATCCTAGAGGAATTCTATCCTCTAGGATTATCTCATTTAAAATGGACAAATATGGAACGTATTTTAAGGATTTTGCAAGTAGTTTTTTTGATATGGGGATTGCAAAAAGTTTTATTTGTAGCACCATTATGAAGCACCGTGAGGTGCTTACCAGTTAACCTAAAACACCATGGACGGAGACACACAAGAAAACAACGGTGAAGGAATGGGAGAGGAAACTTCTTCAGAAGAAGCAACTGAATAACTCAATCTTCACCTCAGTGCCATACATTTTTCTTATGTATGCAAAAAACAAAATCCCGCTCAAGCGGGATTTTGTTTTTCCTGAATTCTGTCCACATTTGAGACTGATAGTCCAGGAATGTTTGGTGGACATGGATGTGAGCATCTTCAAACAATCATGCGCACTATATTTTTATGATTATACAAGACAAGTCAGATGCTCCAAGGGTTATCTACTATTGAAAACTATGTTATTCACGGCATGGGTTTCATTTTTAATACATGTTTTGCATCTTCTCTTTTGTTGCTATTTTTAGCCTTAACAGTAAAGTTATAATCTATGCAGGCAGTATTTTTAGTAGCAGGAGAAGGTACGCGGATGCGCCCTCTTACGTACCATGTTCCAAAACCAATGGCTCGAGTTGGTGGTAAAAATCTTGTAGAGCGCAATATTGATAATCTTCCGAAAGAAATAACCGAGATAATTTTTGTGGTTGGCTATTTGGCTGAACAAATCATGAATCACTTTGGAGATGAATATGCAGGCCGTAAGATACTTTATGTACGGCAAAAGAAGTTATTAGGCACTGCACATGCCCTTTCTTTGTGCCAAAAACATTTACACGGACGTTTTATAGTACTTATGGGTGATGACATGTACGGAGAAGAGGATATTAAAAATTGTTTGCAGTATGATTGGGCGTGGCTAGTGAAGAAAGTTCGTGGAAAATTTACCGGTGGGCGAATTATTTATGATACTAACGGACATGTCACTTCTGTAACTGAAGGTAAGCACAATGTAAAAAATGGGTTTGTTGGGACAAACCTTTTCGTTCTAGGAATGGAATATTTTAACTACCAAATGGTATCAATTAAGGACGGTAAAGAGTACGGACTTCCTCAAACTGTAGCTCAAGCTGCGCAGGATTTTCCCATAAAAATGATAGGTGCAAAAAATTGGGAACAAATTAGCGATATGAATGATTTAAAGAGATTACATACACGTATCTCTAAGGGACAATAATATCAATAAACAAGTGCCTTTTTAGGACTAAATGTCCGTTAGATGTGGTCTATTCCAGTAGTATTTCGTAATGTCTGTGCTTTCTTGACACCCTTTACTCATCAGCACTATAATCATAGTACTTAATGCTCTTTTTGTTCCTTTGGACACACGTATCAGGCGGAGATTATTTTTTAACCGAAACAACAATGAGTGTGCAATTTACTTCACTCGTGCAAACGCGCGGACTACAATTTTCTTTACCAATATGTTTGGCTGCATTATTGCTGCTTGTGCCAAGTTTTGTAAATGCTGATACAAACACACTACCTTTCGGCATTCTTGATCGCCAAGCATGTGGTTCTTTTAGTGTTGATATATATGGATATGGTGCGGGAATGATGCAAAACACAAATCCGATAGAAGTTACCGATCAGCGAGTAACTTATATTAGCGCTACAGAGAACTGTGCCGTGGTTCAATGGGAAAGTTCTAATCCTGCTGCTACACAAGTGATATTTGCAGAACTTGGTGATGAGCCAATAGCGATTGACACATCAATAGATCCAAATTTTGGATATCCTCAAGCAAGTACACAAAACAATGCCGGCATCGCTCAACACACTGCTATTCTCACTGGACTTGAGGCGGGAAAGGCATACTCGTACCGAGTTGTCACACGTGCACACCCAAGCGCACTACCAACAATAAGTGATCCGCAAGTTTTTATTGCTGGTCCGTACACAACTCCAACAGCTCAAACAGTACCCACCACTTCTCCTACGGCACCAATCCCTTCATTCGATACTCAAAAGCCTCCAGTAACACCAACCGTTACAACGAAGCCAGTAACTGTGGCTCCTTCAGTTATAGAAACGGAGAAAAAAGAAGACGAGGAAGAGGTTACTGTTCCGGCAGCTATTACTGCTGCTGCAGCAGCATTGGGAACAACTTCGCAAGAGGGAGCTCTGTGGCAAGCTATTAAAGGGTTCTTTAACCGCATAACTCCAGACATAAATCGTTTAAGTCTCTCCTCAAATATCGGTTTGTTTGAGAAGGATCGCTATATCATACCGACCCTTCTTTTCCTTGCTATTTTGTTCCTCATACAACACCTCGTTCTTCCGACATTGAGCATTAGTTTAAAGAACCCACTGCTCTACTGGCTTGTAGGGAGTATTGTTCTTGCGGTTCTTTCGTCAGTATTTATGCTGTATTATATAACGCTTGTGTCAATTGCGTTGTTTTTAGGTATTCTTGCGTGGTATTTATTGAAAAATATTTCCTATGAAGATGGTGTTCACGCTGGGCCAAAGCTGCTTGAAACAATCGGCGCAGACAAAAAAAGCTCCATGAAGAAAAAAGACACGAAATAGTCTGGAATTAGATACAGGCTATGCTACAATGCGCGCGCCTCTTTTGTAAAGAGGTAGTGACGACATATACACATGGAAAACAGCAATTCAGCAATTGAAAATGCGGCAGATGTTACGTATGCTGCACAAGAAACAGCGACGTACGCTGACTCTGGTATACATATTGCACTCGCAGCAGAGCAAGTAGGCGTATTCTTTGGCGTTCCAATAACGAATACACTCATCACAAGCTGGATTATAATGCTCCTACTTGCAATAATTGCCTTTTTTGTCGGACGAAATTTACGGGTAATACCTGGTCGCATTCAAACATTCTTTGAAGAAATGCTTTCATTTATGCTTGGATATATGGGGGAAGTATTGGAAGATACGAAACTCGCCCGGAAACTTTTTCCACTCATTGCGACCCTTTTCTTGTTCATTGCGCTATCGAATCTCTTAGAATTTACACCAGGTATCGGAAGTCTTGGTTTTGTTGAAAGCACACGTGACGGTGAAGTCTTTACCTCAGTATTGAGAAGTGTTAACACTGACCTGAATGTCACCCTTGCACTAGCGGTCATTGCCTTCCTTTCAATCGAGATAGTTGGTGTCGCCACGCTTGGCACATTAACCTACGCAAGTAAATTTTTTAACTTTAAATCAGTATTGGGATTTCTTGTAGGAATTATTGAATTGTTCAGTGAGTTCGCACGTCTCATTTCATTTTCGTTTCGATTATTTGGAAATATTCTCGCTGGGGAGGTCCTGATTGTTGTGATTGCTTCGTTTGTGCCGCTGTTTTTACCAGTACCAATGATGCTCTTTGAAGTGTTTGTTGGATTAATTCAGGCTGCAATTTTTGCACTACTCACACTTTTCTTTGTTAAGATAGCTATCACAAAACCACATTAGCCTCGATGTTGTCGGGTCTAATGTGGCTCTGTGAAAGTGGTCAGAGTTTTAATAGATAAATTTCATAATATATGGAACTTGAAGTAGCAAAAACACTCGGAATGGCACTTGCTGTTGGTCTTGGTGTTATCGGTCCAGGTATAGGTATTGGTCTTATCGTCGCAAAAGCACTTGAGGCGATTGGACGAAATCCAGAAGCAGCTGGAAAGGTAACTGCAACTATGTTTATTGGTATCGCCTTCACTGAAGCGCTTGCCATTTTTGCATTGGTTATCGCGTTTATCGTTAAATTCGTATAGTTTCCCGATTTTTGCCGTATTACTTCGTCGTTTGTTCGAAGTATTGCGCTCGAAGTATGTTTAAATACATCTTGCACAATACTTCTTACTCTTCTCGTAATACACCAAAAACCGAAAAACATTAAAATAATTAAAGTATGGAAGAAATCGCACGCGTATTTGGACTTAACTGGAAACTGTTTCTTGTACAGACAGTTAACTTTAGCGTACTTCTTTTAGTACTGTGGTATTTCTTATACCGACCTGTTCTCCAAATGATTGACGAGCGGCGTCAAAAAATTGAAAAAGGCGTAAAAAGTGCTGAAAAAGCAGAAAAACGTCTTGATGAAATTGAAAACGAAAGGGAAGGTGTGCTGAAAAAAGCAACGACTGAAGCCGGTGAAATACTTTCGACTTCAAAAGATCGCGCACAAGAGAAAGCATCAGAGATTGTTTCTGAAGCTGAAAACCGTGCTAATTCTCTTGTTGATAGTGCACAACAACGTGCAGAAGAAATGAAAGATCGCGCATTGCGTGAAAGCAAAGAAGAGATTGGTAAGGCAGCAATTCTTGCAGCTGAACAAATTCTAAGGAAAAAATAGTATGCCAATAGAGTACGCACACGCACTACATAACGCCCGTAAGAAGGCATCTACAAAAGACGAGGCAGCCAATTACGTTGATGCGTTAGTTGCAACCCTAAAGGAGTCTGGCAAATTAAAAGCGCTTCCTGCTATTTTGCGTGAATACCAAAGAATTCAAGTACGTAAGAACGCGCAGAAACCAATCCTTACACTTTCCACCAAAGAAGAAGAAGATGAAGCGCTTAAAGAATTAGAACAGCGGCTCGGAGATAAGGTGGGTGATGTGGCTATCGCAACGGATGAAAACCTAGTTGGTAGGTGGCGTTACGTAAATCATGACACGCTTTTAGATACGAGTTATAAAGCAGCATTATTAGAATTGTATCGCCGAGTCACCACAGTTTAATAGAAAATTACACACAGTATGGACACGTTAATTATTGAAAAAATCCAAAAAGAGATTGAAAAATTCGAGCATACAAGTGACGTTGAAAAAGTTGGTCGTGTTGTTCGAGTAGGCGACGGTGTTGCCGAAATTGAAGGACTACAAAATGCAGTCATGAGCGAAATGGTGCTCTTTGATGATTCAAGTGAATTGAGTCTTGAAGATGCGATGAACAAAAGTGATGCACTCTATGGTCTTGTGCTTAACCTTGAAGAAGATTCTGTAAAGGTTGTGGTGCTTGGTGATGTGGCACGCATTGGCGAGGGAATGCTCGTCAAAAGTACTGGGCGTGTGCTTTCTATTCCAGTTGGTGACGAACTTCTTGGACGCGTGGTAAACACACTCGCTGAACCACTCGATGGCAAGGGTGCTATCAAAACAGAAACTTTTGCACCCATCGAGCGTGAGGCGTACGGTGTGCTTGATCGTCAGTCAGTAGATACTCCATTGCACACAGGTATTAAAGCCATTGACTCTATGGTACCGATTGGTCGTGGACAACGTGAACTTATCATCGGTGACCGATTCACCGGTAAAACAACTATCGCTATTGATGCAATTCTCAATCAAAAAAATGAACCGGATGAAACCCGACCAATTTGTATTTATGTTGCTGTAGGTCAAAAAGAGTCAAAAACTGCACGTATTGTTGCACAACTTGAAGAAGCAGGTGCAATGGAGTATACAATTGTAGTTTCGGCTTCAGCTGCATCGCCAGCTGCACTTCAATTTCTTGCACCATTTGCAGGGGCAACGATTGGTGAATACTTTATGGACTCTGGACGTGACGCTCTTGTTATCTACGATGACCTCTCAAAACAGGCTGTCGCGTATCGTCAACTTTCACTACTGCTACGCCGACCACCAGGACGAGAAGCATATCCTGGAGATATTTTCTATCTGCACTCACGGCTACTTGAGCGTGCAGCAAAATTGAATGAAAAAAAGGGAGGTGGCTCACTCACTGCACTTCCTATCATTGAAACACAAGAAGGTGATGTGTCTTCGTACATCCCAACGAACGTAATCTCTATTACTGACGGTCAAATATTCTTAGATGCCAACCTCTTCAACAAGGGAACTCGACCATCAATTGACGTTGGAAATTCAGTATCACGTGTAGGTTCTGCTGCGCAAACTAAGGCTATGAAGTCGGTAGGTGGTTCTATTCGTATCGAACTCGCACAGTTCCGCGAACTTGAAGCCTTTATGCAGTTTGCACAAGATCTTGATGAAGCAACAAAGCAACGTATTGATCGTGGTCGCCGAATGACTGAACTTCTCAAACAGCGTAACGGTGAGCCGCTTTCTTTTGAAAAGCAGGTGGTATCTATTTATGCTGGTATAAACGGTCTCTTTACTGATGTTGAAGCAGAAAACGTAACCAAAGCAGAGGGTGTATGGCTGGAATACATGGATGGACAACATAACGATCTTCTTACTGCTATTCACAAAAATGGAAAAATTGAAGACGAAATAAGTGAAAAACTAGATAAAGCAATGACAACCTTTAAGGGGGCAAATACTGATCTCTTTACCGTTGGTGAATAATACGTATGGCAGGTCTTAAACAGATAAAATTAAAGAGACAATCGGTAATAAAAACGCGGCAAGTGACGCGTGCCATGGAAGCAGTATCTGCGGTTAAGATGCGCAAAAGCCAAGAGCGAGCTCTCGGTGGACGTGCCTACGCTACAGGCGCATTGCGCATTTTGAATCACGTTACAAAAGCTGTCGGACTTTCCTCGCACGCACTGTTTCAAGAGCGTACAGAAGGAGCAATTGGTTTGATTATCGTAACCAGCGATAAGGGTCTTGCCGGTTCGCTTAACAGTGCCGTCATAAAAAAAGTTGACGCTTTCTTAAAAGCATCTGAACATCATGAGACTGAGAAAGTATTTATTTGTATTGGTCGTCGAGGGTATGACTATATTCAGAATCGCGACTTGAAAGTAATTCACTTCGAAGAAAACAAAAAAGATGACTTCACAGAAGTTGATATGGAACGAATAACTCAAGCGGTACTGAAAGAATACGAAGATAACGCGCTGCGCTCTTGGGAAGTTGCGTACACAAACTTTCAATCTACTTTTGAGCAAGAAGCGGTGACACGTCAATTACTGCCATTACATACCGACTCTCTTGAAAAAGTCATCGCGGGCATAACTCCCAAAACGGGTAAATATTCTGAAGAAGAAGTATCTAAAAAATCTTTTGCGTTTACCGTAGAGCCAAGTGCTGATGAAATTCTGGATGCCATTATTCCAAATTTAGTGAATATATTTGTATACCACACACTGCTTGAAACGAAGGCCTCTGAGCACTCAGCACGTATGGTTGCCATGAAGAACGCAACTGATAAGGCAACTGAATTGAGTCACGAACTGATGCTTAAATTTAACAAGGCGCGCCAAGCAGTTATAACCAGTGAGGTAAGTGAGATTACTAGTGGTATTGAAGCAATGAAATAAACAACATGCCAGAAAAACCAAAAAATAAAGAAACAATTGCTCAGCTGAAAAATCTCTTGGATGCAACTGACGCACATAGGGGGGTATTCGAAAGAATGGTTAAGAGGATAGTTTCTGCACGAGCTGAAACAGAAGTAAACACTGAAACATCGAGAAAAATAATTGTGAGTCTTGAGACTTTTGCTCTCGACGCAATTAGTGCACAACCTGCTATAAGCTCTAAGGCACTAGAGGTTGCCTTACAACAAGCCACTGATGTATATCTTGAAGAACATATTGGAGAAATTATGGAAGAAAATGAAAAGCTAAGACGCTCACGATTAGAGGAATTTATTAGAATTATAGCACCACATTTGAAATCACATTGGGGAAAGTGAGGCAATTAGCACAAGAATAACATTACAAAACATTAAACAAATTATTATGAACACAGGAACAATAAAAGAAATCATCGGGCCGATTGTAGACGTACACTTTTCAGAAAATCTACCAGCTATTCAGAACGCTCTTGAAGTAAAGCGTGGAGATGGGCGAGTGGTACTTGAAGTTGCACAACATCTTGGACTCGACCGAGTGCGGTGTATCGCCATGAGCGACACTGCGGAACTTTCTCGTGGTATGGAGGTGATCGACACGGGAGATGCAATTTCTGTTCCTGTTGGGAGTGAAAGTCTTGGACGAATGTTCTCTGTTCTTGGTGATCCAATTGACGGCAAAGGTGAAGTAAAAGGAGAACGTCGTGGAATCCACCAAGCGCCGCCTGAATTTTCTGAACAGCAAACTAAAGCCGAAGTATTTGAGACAGGCATTAAAGCTATCGATCTTATGACACCCTTTATTAAAGGGGGGAAGGTTGGACTCTTTGGTGGAGCAGGAGTTGGTAAAACAGTTTTGATTCAAGAACTTATTCACAACGTTGCATCTGAACACGGTGGGCACTCAGTATTTGCCGGAGTAGGAGAGCGTGTGCGAGAAGGAAATGATCTCTACCATGAAATGAATGAATCTGGTGTGCTTGATAAAACAGCACTTGTGTTTGGCCAGATGAATGAAGTGCCAGGAGCCAGAGCTCGCGTTGCACTTTCTGCCCTCACGATGGCTGAAGCATTTCGTGACGAAGGAGGCAAAGACGTTCTATTCTTTATGGACAATGTGTTCCGTTTCGTACAAGCAGGATCAGAAGTATCATCACTTCTTGGCCGTGTTTCATCAGCTGTTGGGTACCAGCCAACGCTTGCTGAGGAAATGGGGCTTCTTCAGGAGCGTATTACTTCAACAAAGAGTGGTTCTATCACATCAGTACAAGCGGTGTACGTACCGGCTGACGACCTTACTGACCCAGCACCTGCCACAACGTTTGCTCACCTCGACTCAACAGTAGTACTCAGTCGCGCGCTTGCGCAGCTTGCTATTTATCCTTCAATTGACCCGCTTGAATCTGCATCGACTGCGCTTGCACCTGAAATTGTAGGTGAGGAACATTATAGAGTTGCTAATGAAACAAAGCGCGTACTTCAACGATATAAAGATTTACAAGACATCATTGCGATACTTGGTATCGAAGAACTTTCTGATGAAGATAAAACTCTCGTTTATCGTGCACGAAAAATTCAGAAGTTTCTCTCACAGCCATTCAGCGTTGCGGAAATCTTTACTGGAAAATCTGGCCAATATGTGTCGCGTGAAGAAACTGTTCGTGGATTCGGAGAAATACTCGATGGAAAGCATGACAAAGTAGATGAGCAAGATTTCTACATGAAAGGAAGTATCGATGAAGTTCTTGCGGTAGGAAATCAATAATTTATATGTCTATGTCAGATAAATCATTTACATTACAAGTAGTTACAGTTACTGACTCACTTTTCGATGGGCACGCAACAGAACTACACGCCAAAGGATCTGATGGGCAGCTAGTTGTTCTTGCGCACCATGAACCATTCATTACTCGTATTGAAAAATGTACCCTGAAGATCGTTCCTACAACAGGAGAATCACAAGAATTCCCAATTCTAAGCGGCGTGCTTGAAGTTGCAGACAACAAAGCGGTGGTGTTATGCTCAAAGGGTGAATAAGTTGTTTCAGAGAAAAATAGAAGATTTTGTGTGTGATTATTGTCATGCACACGTTTCAGGCAATGGATATACGAACCATTGTTCACACTGTTTGTGGAGCAAGCATGTCGATGTCTACCCAGGAGATAGAGCAGCAGAATGTGGAGAACTTATGAAGCCTATTGAAGTGCTGCAAACAGGTGGCTCGTACATACTGTTACATGAGTGTATACGGTGCCACTATGTTAAGAAAAATAAATTAGCACGAGATGACAACACGGAGGCAGTTATTGCCCTTGTTCAAGAAATAGCAAATAAATGAATACTCACGATCTAGTTTACGTAGTACATAAACGTGTTGGCCAAACGCCATTGCAGGCAATTGAAGCATCGCGTATTGAGCGTACTATTGCTGAAGGTATCCCGATGGCTTACGCTGGAAGACTCGACCCAATGGCAGAGGGAAAATTGTTAGTGCTTACTGGGAAAAAATGTAAAGAGATTAAAAAATATTGGGACTTAGATAAGGAATACAAAATATCGGTAGTTCTTGGGTTATCGAGTGATTCGCATGACGTACTTGGTCGTCTTTCATATTCTGCTAATCCACTTAAAGCTATTGATGCAGATACAATTAAAAAAACTGTTCAAAATTTTAAAGGCGCGTACAGTTGGCCATATCCCGTACTTTCATCTAAGCCAGTAAAAGGGAAGCCTCTATTCCAATGGTTTCTTGAAGATAGACTCGGTGAAATTGAAATTCCAGAATCAAAGGGAACTATTTTTAATATAGAATTAGCAAATATACGGACAGCGACTCCGAAAGAACTGAAAAAGCGTACACTCGAAAAGATTCACGCACTGGCAATCGTGACTGACGAATCAAAGCGCTTAGGACGTGATTTTAGGCGTCATGAAGTGATAGATTCGTGGAACACGTGGTACAAGACAGATGCACAGCCATTACAGGTACTCGATATTACCTGCATTGCAAGCTCAGGCACGTATATGAGGACACTCGCTTATGAGATTGGAAAGAAATTGGGTACGAGCGCTTTGGCACTTGAGATACATAGAACAGAAGTAGGGAAGTACGCACAGTTTGGACCTTTTAAATTCTGGCGCAAAAAATACTAAAAAATATGGACATCGGATGTCCATATTTGTAAACATGTACCTCACTACGCAGTTTAAAAGTACAAAAGAGTACTATCGTGACCAAGGTTCGACCTTGGTCACGATATAAGCATCTCATTAAATTAAGTGATATGGAGTGCTTCTTTATGTATAAACATAGGCTCGAATCAAACCTATCGATGTATCGACAGATGGTGTTTAAAATAGATTTTGAATACCTCAGTTTACTGAAATATTTTATGTATGATTGAAATTGGAGCGCCAAACGCCTCAATTGACTGAGGCGTTTGGTAAAAACTCCACTGTTATGGGATTTTTACTTTTCTACTCTTCAAACTTTCCTGGCCAGCGTGCGTAAATTGAAGGGACCAAAAGCAAGGTAATGATAGTTGCAAAAGCCAAACCAAACATCAAAGCATACGCCAACGGTACCCAAATTGCTGCAGCAAAGAGAAGCGGAATAACTCCAATAACTGTCGTAAGTGCAGTGAGCAATACAGGACGCAATCGAGAGGTTGTCGCATCGACAATAATCTCATTAACCGACTTTGTAGAACCATATTTCCGCCGTTGTGTGTTAATGGTATCTACAAGAATAATAGAGTTGTTGACCACAATACCTGAAAGTGCAATGAATCCCATGATTGAAGGGAAGGAGAGTGGGCTGCCAGTAATCATTAGTCCTCCAAACACTCCAATAAGCGATAGCGGGACAATAGCGAGTACGTAGAGAGCATAACGGAAGGAGTTAAACTGCAACACGAGAATCGCAAACATGCTCACCATCCCAATAATGAGCGCTACGAACATATCTTTGAACGATTGGTCAATCTCCTCACTTTCTCCACCAACCGACACAGAGACGCTTTCTGGAAGTACGTAATTTTCAATTTTTTCTTTAAACTCTGTTGAAATTTTTACCGCATTTCCATTCTCAGTCAATCTACTTGAGACTGTAGCAATGCGTTTCCCATCATCATGAAGAATTGCTGAACGACTAGGCTGAACTGCTACTGTCACAAATGATGAAAGGGGAGTCGCACCACTTTGAGTTGCCACTTCAATTTGCGCCAGTGTATCTATTGTTGTTTCATTTGTTGCAAATGCGTCTGCACCGTCTTGTGTATCAAGTGCAAGGCGAGTAATTACATCAATATCATCACCGAGCTGTTTAATCTCCGTTGCTTCCTCACCATACAGAGCTGCACGAAGAGTTGTTGCGATAGTTCCAATACTTACTCCTTGAGCAATTGCCTCGGCTCGATTAATGCTGAATACGAACTCATTGGTGTTATTTTTTGTGCTTGATGTAATGTCAGTAGTACCAGAAATTTCTTCGAGTACTCGTTCAACGATAGTTGCAGCTTCTTCTAGATCAGTAAGGCTCTCTCCTGAGAGGGTAATCGTCACTGGAGCAAGTGATGGAGGACCATCACTGAGCTGATCGACACGCATTTGGGATGTATGAATTGCACTGAGTTTACCTCTAATATCATCGATGATCTCGGTACTTTCTCGCTCTCTATCTTCATCGAGTGTAATAAAGATATTTGCAAAACGAGCGTTTGCAGACGAGCCACCTGTGATGTTTCCAAATGCGCTGGTGCGTCCTACCGTTGTTACAAAAGAGGTTGCTTCAGGAATGGTGTAGAGAATTTCTTCAGCTTTACGGATTTCTAAATCAGTCCGCTCGAGAATGCTTCCTGTTGGTAATTCAGCCTCAATGAAAATCCAATCGGAATCAGTATCTTCAAAGAAGATAACGTTCACCGCACCAGTTATTGGGAGCGATAAAGACACTGCAAATAGAGCAAAGAGCGTCACGATGATTATATTTTGGGATTCGCGACTTGCAAGAAATCGGGTAAGGCGCATTCGGTACCATTCTTCAATTCTATGCACAACCCCATCACGTGTGCGGCTTATTCGAGCGCCGAGCTGTTCATGTACATTGTGCTTTATTCGTGTACGTGTCGTGGGAAATAGCGGACCAACCCACATTAACATGAGAATAAAGTTTCCAAAAGAAGATATTGCTTTACCAATCGAGCTTCGTTCTACAATTACTTCTTCGTGGAGAGATTCTTGTGTTGTTGGTTTATTTCGACGCAATAATTTTGTTGCGAACATTGGTACAAATCCAAGTGCCACTAACAAAGATGAAAGAAGGACAAAGATAATAGTAAACGGAATACTTTTTATAAATTCTCCGGTAATACCTGAAACCATCAGTAATGGTGCAAATACTGCAATGGTCGTCATGGTACCTGCGGTTAATGGAACATGAAACTCGCGAATGACATCGAGTGCTGCACGTGATTTTATTTTTTCACGCTCTTTGTTAGATTCACCTTCATGCGATTCGAGTTTGTGGAGACGGCGGTTTATACCTTCAACAATAACAATTGTGGAATCAACAATAATACCAATAGAGAGAATCAAAGCAAAAAGACTTACGAAGTTTAACGTGTTTCCGGAAGATTCAAGTCCAATAAATGCTGTAAGAAAGGAGAGAGGGATAGAAATTGCAGCAATGAGCGCTTCGCGCCAACCAACGGCAAGCAACAACACAATAGTGACCAATAGAACTGTTTGTAAACCACTACGGGTAAGAGTTGTAAGGTCGTCTTGCAAGAGTTCACCGTTGTCGAACACTACATGCACCTGCATACCCTCAAGCAACCCGCCCTCTTCTTGAAGCTCAGCGAGCTTAGCTTGTACATCTTTACTCACTGTGGTGATCTTTGCACTTGAACTCTTAAATACATCAAAAGATACTGACTCGATTGATGGCGCCCCATTTATACTTGTACGACTATACGTTGTCGGTTCTTGACGACCATCAATAATGCGTGCGATGTCACGAACATATACTGGCGTACCTCCAACAGAGAGGATAGGGATATCAGCAACTTCTTGCGTGTCAGTAATGTCGCCAGCCAAACGAACAGGAAACTCAGCGTCGCCTAATTGAATATTTCCAACAGGCAGTGCAACGTTTGCAGCAGAGATTGCACGAGTTACATCAGTTATCGTGAGACTTAACTGAGCAAGGGCATTTCGGTCGATAACCACAGCTACTTCGCGTTTTTCAACTCCTCCAACACTGACTGAAGAAACTCCACGTACTTTTTCTAGTTCATCTGCGGCATCTTCGCCAAGTTGGTACAAAAGCTCTTGTGGAATAGTGGCAGAGAGCGTTGCGGTAACAACTGGTTCTGATCCAAATTCAATTTCAATGATTCGAGGGTCAAGAGCCTCAGTTGGTAATTCATTTTTAGAAATATCTATTTGGTCACGCACATCACTAATAGATTTCTTGATGTCAGCACTTGCTTCAAACTCAATAGTGATACTCGATACGCCCTCACTTGAATTTGAAGTGATGTTACGGACATCACTCAGACTATTTTTTAGAGGCTCTTCAAGAACATTCGTGATAAGTTTCTCAACATCTTCAGGTGAAGCACCAGGTAAGACAGTCGAAACAATAGCGATAGGTACATCAACCTCTGGTGCTGATTCCTTTGGAATATCAACTATTGCTGTTATTCCAAGAAAGAGTATCGCGAGAATAAGAATAATCGCAAATCGGCTGCGTTTCGTAAAAAAACTCCAAACGTTATACATATATCTGTTAGTTAGAAACTATTACAGTCGTACCCTCAGTGAGACCGCGTGCATCAAGTACGATTTCTGTATTGCGATTAATGCCACTAACAATTTCGATAGATGATTGCACAACCGAACCAAGTTTTACTGGCATTGATTCAAGGATATTTTCCTCATTTACTACAAACACAAAAGCATCGTCTCCTACAAGCTTAAGAGAAGATATTGGCACACGAATACTTGCATCGTCTTTACTGATGTCTTGGCTTGCAAGATTAAGGAATTCCACCGAAACGCGCGAACCGTGAGTAAGCGGCACACTCTCAGCAACAAGTGCGATGCGCACCTCCACCTGACGCTTAACGGGATCAACCCCCGGAGCAATACTCGTAATAACACCTTCATGTTTTCTGTTTATGAGCGCACGTCCACCAACTGCAATGCGATCAATTGTGTTTGGAGCGACAAATGTTTCTATTTCGAGCGCATTATCGTTTGCCACAAGTCCAATGTCTTGGAACGAAGTTACGAAATCACCCTTATCAATAGTAAGGATAGTAACAATGCCAGTTACTGGTGCTCGCACTCGTGTGTTTTCAAGTTGTGCAACGGCTTGCGCGAGCGTTGCTTGAGCTGACTCTAGTTGGGCCTGTGCGACGGCTACATCTTCCGGTTGCGCTCCTGTGATACCCTGCGATTCATTTTCCTGTGCTACAGTTAGCGCTGTTTGTGCAGCATTTAAAGCACCGCGCGCAGCTGAGAGTGAGGATAATGTACCAAGAATACTTGTTCGCGCAGCAGAAGCTGTCGTCTTATAGCTTGCAATAGTTGTCGTAGTAATTGATGCAGTGGGCACGGCACCATCAAGTGCTGAAATAACATTGTCGAGCATACTTTTAATTTCAAGCATCTCCTTTTCCAATACGTCGATTTCTGTCCGCACCTCTGCATTCGAGAGTGTTGAAACATCTTCTGAAGCTGCAGCATGGCGATTAATAGTGTTTTCCAAGATAAAGCGCCCGTGTTCTGCTGCTATCGCCTGTGAGCTGTTTGTTGAAACAAACATAAGCTTTGGGTTTGCGCCGTCGGGATTGCTAAAGAATACATCGATACCGCCTGAAAAAGCTGTATCACTTGCTGCATATGCGCTCAGTAAAGTATTACGAGCTGAAGCTGTCGTTTCATTCATACTCTGTAGTGCACTTGCAGTATTTGCTTTAAGGACTGCAAGTTGTTCGTCGCGAGTACCGCCTGAGATTTTGTTAAAGCTTGCTGTAGCTTGTGCAACAGTCGCTTGTGCTTGTGCAACACTTGCACGTTCTGACGCATTCTCAATTGAGGCAATAATAGTACCCGCCCGAACTTGTTGTCCAACACGCGCATTCACGCTTGTGATCACACCAGCTCGCTGTGCGCGAAGATCACCTTGTGTTTGTGATTGCACCTCTCCAGTCGTTTCAAGAACAGACTCGAGTTGTGATACCAGACCAGCAGGGGAAGTAGTTACTTGGCGAGGGATAACAACAGTTTCTGAATCCGCACCGGAATTTACTACACTCTTACCGATACCAAAACCAAGGAAAATAACGATAATAAGAAGAGCTATGCCGGTTCGCTTTGTAGAATAACGTCTTACAAAAGCTCGAGTGTGCGGCATTGGCATTGTGGTATAAGCGGAAATGATTACGTGACCAAGATCGCCTAGCTTTCGTCGCAGAGTTGAGAATGAAATCATATAGGATGATGGTTAGTATAAGTTTTGATAATTATGTTCCGTGTATAGTGCGTTTAATTGTGAATCTCGTCAAGGAATTATTGCGTTGTACCACTTTTTCTATACAATGATTTAAATACACATTAAAACGAACTAATAATACACTATTATGTTGAAAAATTTTCTTGTTAAGAAGTTGATGAAGTCTCAACTCAAAAACATGCCAAAAGATCAAGCCGACATGATTGGCGCGATGATTGAAAAAAATCCAGAACTCTTTATGAAAATTGCAAAAGAAGCACAGCAGCTTGTAAAGGGTGGAAAAGATCAGATGGCAGCGATGATGGAGGTAAGTAAAAAATACCAAAAAGAACTACAGCAATTGATGTAGTTATTTGACAAGTACACTCAAATGTTCTTTGTTGTGAAATAGTGTTGACAATTTTTTCTCATTTGATATCTTGTGCGAACGGTAGTCAGCTTGCTGATTGCCGTACTGGTGACTACTTCAAGTCTTCGGACTCGAAATGGCCACCATGTAGGTCGACTCTTCGGAGTTGATCTACATGGTGTCCGTTTCAATCTTTTGACCTTCGGGGATAGGGAAAGAAATGAACACCAATGAAAAATGTCTACTTCGGTAGGCGTTTTTCATATCTGAGTACTAAATGAAATAATAATTTAAAACCCGGACATTGTTGTCCGGGTTTTTCGCATTTTGAAGATGAACTAAGGTCGTCGAGAGCCGATTGTACGACCAGTACGTTGAGCATACGTAGCCTTAAGGCCAGAACGTCCATTTTTTTTGTAACCAGCAATCCATCCATTGAGCTCCTCACTGGTGATATCGTACAGTTTTTCTACATCTTTCTGAGATATCCGCCTATCAATGATGGCGCGCACGACTTTTTCTTTCAAAAAAGCGGACCACCGCCTAGTGTCAAGTGCTGGAAGATCTAAATCTTTGGTGCTATGAGTAGTACGTACCGCATTTTGAGTCATCAGCTAATTCCTTCCCAAGAGCCTACTTTGAGTATATGATGACGCGCATAATTTGTCTAATAAAAAACAGTATTTTATGTCACTTTCAATCGGTATCGTAGGGCTTCCAAACGTTGGAAAATCGACGCTCTTTAACGCACTTACTAAAAAATCGGTTACTGCAGCAAACTTTCCTTTTTGTACTATTGATCCATCAGTTGGCGTTGTTGCCGTACCAGACGCACGTCTCGACCAGCTCGCAGCAATGTCGGGTTCAGAAAAAACGCTACCTGCTATTGTTGAATTTGTAGACATTGCAGGATTGGTGAAGGGGGCTTCTGAAGGTGAAGGACTTGGAAACCAATTTCTAGCCAACATCCGTGGAGTAGATGCAATTGCGCACGTTGTACGTGTTTTTGATGATGTCGATATTACACATGTTCACGGTGCTGTAGACCCTATGCATGATATTGATATTATCAACCTTGAGCTTGTTCTTGCCGACACTCAAACTGTGGTAAAACGTCTGAGCACTATTGGGAAAGATGTTAAAGCTGGAAACAAAGAAGCTGTGATTCTGCAAAGCGCATTAGAGAAATTGCTTGTGACTCTTGAATCAGGGAAGCTCGCACGCGCCGCCCGTCTAGATGAAAAAGAACTTGTACAGGTAAAAGGATTGCAACTGCTGACAATGAAACCTTTTATGTATGTGTTGAACAGAAAAAGTACGGGATTTAACGTACATGAACAACCAGACGAACGCGGTATTCAACTAAAGAGTTTCCTTGAAGACGCAGGGGCATACTGGGTAGAAGTTGATGCAAGCGTTGAAGACGAACTCAAAGATGTTCATTGGGATGACGCACAAGAATTTCGGCGAGAATTTGGGATAATTGAAAGTGGTGTGGATGAATTGATTAGAACAGGATATGCGCTTCTCAATCTCATTTCATTTTTTACTACTGGAGAAAAAGAAACACGCGCATGGACAGTCGAAAAAGGAAGTACAGCGCCAACTGCTGCTGGAGTGATTCATACTGATTTTGAGAAAAAATTTATTCGGGCAGAAACTACCTCATGGCAAGAGCTTCTTGAAGCTGGTTCATGGAACTCAGCAAAAGGAAGCGGAAAAGTACGTACAGAAGGAAAAGAGTATCTTGTACAAGATGGTGACGTGATTGAATTTTTACACAGCTAACCGCTTTACGAAAAAATCTTAGTATAGTCTAAGTAGGTACCAAATAGACATGGAAGGAGTGCAAATGTACTACGCACTTGTAACAGGTTTGTTTGTTTTGGGTCCTATGTTTCTATGGCGACACATGAATAGACATGCCCTTGATCCAGAAAAAACTTGAATGACTTCAAATTGGATGCTAGACAAGTTTTTTACAAAGGTAAAGGGCCGTATCCTATCGTCGCCATGAACTCTGGTAACCACGAAGGGCCCTATATTGTTCAAAGGATAACAAAGAACAAGAAAGGGGTTCAGCAGGTGCCCACATACCGTTTTGCGGGCAGGGGCTACAGACGGGGAGAAAATTAGAACAAGCAGCTCCATTTCAGAGCTGCCCGTCTTTCTATATACGCACAATAATGTACTATATATACATTACTGCAATAACTAATTTAGTATGAACGAACGTATAAAAGCAACGCCAAAAGACTTTTTCTTATGGCTTGGCGCAATGGTTGCTCTCTATCTTTCAGTCGGGAGTGTTGTAGCTGTAACATTTGAATACATTGAACGACTTGTGGGCAGCTCATCTATTATTGGGTACGATCCTTACTCAGGTGGAATGCAATTCGCAATAGCGAGCCTTATTGTTGTATTTCCTGTATACATCATTCTCACTCGAATACTCAATCAAGATATTCGTAGAAATCCAGAAAAAAAAGAACTCTGGATACGTCGTTGGTTAGTATTTCTTACTGTATTTCTTGCAGGACTCGCGCTCGTCATTGACCTTATCGTTTTGCTATACACATTCCTAGGAGGTGAGCAGCTTACTGCAGCATTTTTACTTAAAGTAGTTACAATCTTTGTATTGTTCGCTGGAATCTTCTACTATTACTTAAAGGATATTCACGGGTACTGGGAGAACAATGAAAAGCAATCGAAAATGGTTGGTGGAGGTGTTGCGCTTGTGGTTCTCATGACAATTATCTCGGGATTTGTGATTATGGGCTCTCCTGCAACACAACGTGCATTACGCGAAGACGACCAGCGCATACGTGATTTGCAAGGCATCCAATCACAGGTGACTGAATACTATCGAACAACAGAAGAACTCCCAAATTCCCTTGAAGACTTGAAAGACCCCCTTGTTGGCGCATATATCCAAAATGATCCAGCAACTGGAGAACCATACGAGTATACAGCAACGGGCAAACTTACGTTCGAATTGTGTGCCACCTTTGCACTACCGCTTCCTGAATTTAACGAAAAAGGAATCGACCCAAGTGACTGGCGTGTTCGTGATTTGCAGCAAAAAGCTGAGGATTGGGGGCACGGCGAGGGGCGTACCTGTTTTGAGCGAACAATCGATCCAGACCGTGTAAAACCATACAAAGAATTAAACGAGGCGCTTCGATTCTAGTCGTCACCACAGTGTTTAGAAAAACAGCCGTTTGCACGGCTGTTTTTCTTTTCCAAATAAGAACCTATGCTACTATTAGCCACAAATGAGAAAATACGATCACACAAAAATTGAAAAGAAATGGCAAAAACAATGGGAAGTTCTAAACAGCAACGCTATCGATAAGAACGACACATCAAAGGAAAAATTTTACCTCCTTGATATGTTTCCGTATCCATCGGGCGACGGATTACACATGGGACACACCGAAGCATATACTGCTAATGACATCTTCTCGCGCTACAAAAAAGCGAAGGGATTTAATGTACTCCACGCTACAGGATTGGATTCTTTCGGGTTGCCAGCTGAGAACTACGCGATTAAAACAGGTACTCACCCAAAAGAAACAACTAAAACTAATGCAGAAAATTTTCTACGCCAATGGCAATCACTTGGTATTGATTATGACTACAATGATGCGATTTTTACTTCTGATCCGAGCTATTACAGGTGGACGCAATGGTTATTCTTGCAGTTTTATAAAAACAATTTGGTATACAAAAAAACTAACACGGTAAACTGGTGCGAGTCTTGCAAAACAGTGCTTGCAACTGAACAGGTGGAAAATGGCTTGTGTGAACGATGTAAGAATGACGTGGTACAAAAACCTATTCCTAGCTGGTTCTTTAAGACAACTGAATTTGCTGAAGATTTAATTAACGGACATGAAACTATTGATTGGCCTGAAGCAACTCGGAAAAATCAGATAAACTGGATTGGCAAAAGTGAAGGCGTAGAACTCTCATTTCCCATACAAGGAACACAAGAAAAAATCACCGTTTTTACAACGCGTGTAGATACATTGTTTGGCGCAACATATCTAGTACTTGCTCCTGAACACCCACTTGTCGATATATGGACATCCGATGTCCATATATTAGAGAATGTGGAAGAGGTAAAGGAATATGTTCAAAGCGCACAAAAGAAAACTGACCTTGAAAGAACGGTGAGCGCAAAAGAAAAAACAGGAGTTGAACTACAAGGAATCAAAGCTGTTAATCCTGCAAGTAAAGAGGAAATTCCTATTTACATCGCAGATTATGTGCTTGCTCAATACGGAACTGGTGCAATCATGGCGGTTCCTGCCCATGATGAACGTGACTTTGAATTCGCTAACGAATTTAAATTGCCGATACGTCAAGTTATTTCCTCAGAATCTATTAAATTTACAGGCACGTGGGATGATTCTTATTCAAGCACTGGACTCCTAATCAATTCAAATGATTTCAATAAACTTCCTTCCGAAGAAGCAAAGACAAAAATCACTGAGCACGTTGGTGGGGAGATGAAAACCACCTATAAGCTACGTGATTGGTCAATTTCTCGACAGCGTTACTGGGGGACTCCGATTCCTATTGTCTACGATCCCCAAGGGCATGCTCATCCAGTGCCTGAAGAACATCTTCCGTGGACTCTCCCAGAAGACGTTGATTTTGTCCCTACCGGAGAAGCACCGCTTGCAAAATCAAAGGAGCTGAAAGAAAGGACTGAGAACATTTTTGGTACAGGATGGACGCCAGAGGTAGATACCATGGATACATTCGTATGTTCTGCATGGTATTACCTTCGCTATCCCGATCCACATAATGAAGAAGAGTTCTGTAGCAAAAAACGTTTAAAACACTGGTTGCCTGTTGATCTCTATATTGGAGGTCCAGAACATACGTATTTGCACCTGATGTATGCTCGATTCTTCACGAAAGCAATGAACAAGATCGGTCTTTTAGATTTTGATGAACCATTCCTTAAAATGCGACACCAAGGAATGGTTCTTGACGCAGACGGCATGAAAATGAGTAAATCGAAGGGCAATATTGTGAACCCTGATGATATGGTTAAACGATTCGGCGCTGATGCTGTGCGCATGTATATGATGTTTGCTGCTTCACTTTCTGATGAAGTCATTTGGAACGAAAATGGCATAGTAGGAACAGCACGTTTTCTTGAAAAACTATGGAAGATACAAGGCTCGCTTGTAGAAATATCTTCAAAAGAAGCAAAACGTGAAGTACATAAACTCATTCGCAAGGTAAGTTCTGATATTGAAGATCTTAAGTTTAATACAGCCATAGCTGCCTTTATGTCATTCGTCAAGGCTGTCGAACATACATCTATGAGCACAGAAGACTATGCGATTGTTGTACGTTTACTTGCGCCGTTTGCACCTCATATCACTGAAGAATTGTGGGAGATGACTACTGCGAGTAAAGATTCTGTACATGTTCAGCCATGGCCAATATATGACGAAAATCTTGTAATTGACGAAGAAATAGAATTGGTTGTTCAAGTGAATGGAAAACTTCGTGGGCATATACAAATACCTGTAGATATGAATGAAGGTGATGTGTTAGAAGCTATTCGTAGAGACCAAAAACTTTCTGTATATCTTGAATCTCAACCTAAGCGGGTTGTACATGTTCCTAACAGGCTCATTAACTTAGTCGTCTAGAAAAATATTTGACAAATATATTTATACGTGGTTTTATTGCAC
>CEOK01110764.1_pt1 | contig 37071 bp, 36 predicted proteins | sample 427001 | NCBI WGS metagenome assembly CEOK01 (sample SAMEA2591108, study PRJEB7988) | marine metagenome | isolation source: saline water (ENVO:00002010), including | reverse complement strand
ATTTACTTATTCAATATGCCCATAAGGATTGACAAAGATTATCTAAACTGTTTAAAAATAGATTTATCTTTTATAAATATTATTCTTAAATAGATATTTTAGTTCGGAAGTTTTAATCTCCAAATTTCCAATCAGTATTTATAATTTATTAATAAATTTTAATTATATGTGTATTGAGATTAAGTATCTGTTAAAATAATAGTGATTTTTGATTTTTTTGATATTTGTAACTTGTTTGTAATAATTTATTGATTTGTTTGATTATGTGGGGATAAGGTAATGGAGTAGGATGATGACTGATGGACCAATCCTTATTATTAACTCCCCACTTTTTATATTTTAAACTATTACAATTTCATATGAAATATTCAATATGTTAAAATGATGCTTAGTTATTGATAATTTCTTATGCACTTCATAAATTTATAAAATGCTATATGTTAATGAAATTTTAGGTGCTTCCTTCTGTCTTTTTTCTGTAGTTCTTGGAGCTTTTACATCACATTATTTAAAAAAAATTATTCCAGATTCAGCGATCCAATCATTTGAGGTGGGTGTAAGATATCTAATGTATCATGGATTAGTTTTAATGATATTACCACAATTTTACCTTGATATTAATCCGTTAGTTTTTAGATTTTTCGTCCTAGGAACATGTATTTTTTCTTTTAGTATTTTTTTGCTTTCAATTAAAAGTTTGATAAAAATTAATTTAAACTGGTTAGGACCTTTAACTCCCGTAGGTGGAGGAATTTTAATTATTGCTTGGATATTTCTTCTGTTCGAGTTGATCGATCCATTTTTAAATTAGTTTAAAAAAACCTTTTTTGACTAATATCAAAAAGGGAAACAAAACCTTCATTTTCAGATTTACTTATTAATACCAATTCCTTTAATGCTTGTAATCCCATCTTATTAAAAATTAGGACTAAATTTTGTTGGCTAGTTGATATTGGATAAATTATGTGTTCATTTGAATGTTTATTTATTTTTTCCCAATAATTTATATCAATGTCTTTGACAACTAAATGAAAGGCTTTACAATTAAATGAAAAAGTGGATGGAATGAGACTTTATGAATATTTATTATTTACAAATGATTATGAAACTAAAGAAAAAGCATCAATTATTAATCAATAAGTCTATTTTAAATTAAGATTAAAACCAAAAATTTAATTAATTTTTAAAATTATTGCAGAGTATTATTTACTAAAATTTATAACAATGAAAAAAATATTTTTTACAATAACTACAATTTTACTTATTTCTTGCGCTCAGAAGAACAATTCAGTACATTCTGAAAATAATTGCGACTCAGCCCCCGAATATTTTTTACTAAGGCCAGAGGTAGAAAAGGTCTATGGGTATTCTCATGCAGTAAAAATTTGTAATCAAGTTAAAATATCTGGGGCCGTAAGTATGGATGATGAGGGTAGACCAACTGCTGCAGGAAATTTAGAACAACAAATGAAAAATTGTTATTCAGATTTACAAAAAATCCTAGAACATTTCAACTCTTCATTTGAAGACGTTGTAGTGGAAAATATTTTTACTACTGACATGGGTAAATTTTTAGAGGTTGCTTCTTATCGAAATAATATTTACGTTGATAGATTCCCAACAGGTTCTTGGTTAGGAGTGAAAGAGCTGGCGTTGCCCGAATTCATGATTGAAATAGAGTTAGAAGTACATATTTCTGGAGAAAAAAATAAAATGGAAGAGTATCCTGACCAAGATAATGATTAATTATAGAGGATAAGCAATTCTGTATTTTAATTATAAAAATCGGTAGTTTTGAAAAAATTCTTAGTTTTAATAAAACCAAATTATGAAGCTTTTTACAACTAATCAAAACAAGTCTGAAAGAGTACTCAGATTTATTCTATCAGTTTTTCTAATACCTGCTCCCATTGTTTATCAGTTTGACCCATTTTCAATAGTTCAGTCTGTTGTTGGGGGTATTTTACTATTTAATGCTATTTCTGGGATGTGTGTTATTTATCGTTTTTTTGGCGCCAATACTTGCAAATTATAGTTACGAGTAAAAAATTATTTATCTATAATTAACATATCCCAAACTTCACCTACACTGTTTTCATCTAAAACAAAAGATTCGTTTCCTATCTATATGCATGGTGTTCCAGGGAAATAGGATTTAGTCCCAGCAGATATAACTTTACCGTCTACAACTTTTAAACTTCTTATAACACCTGTGGTTTCACCATTTTCTAGAATATATTTCTGACAATTTTTCCAATAGGTTGGATATTCAGAGTTCATGTCTTGAGAAAAACCTGCCAAGTAAATATTTTCTTCCCCATCTACAAATAAATCAAAAACCTCACTGTTCTGCCAGCCGTCGTCTACAGATCCAATTTCGCACGAGGTCCGAGCACCATTTGTCCAGTATGTTGGCTTCGTTAGGTAGCCAAGAAAATTGTGAGGTACCATTACAGTTCCAGCCATAATTTTTTTATTTCCAAGGATTTTAATGTACTTAGCTTCCCCGTCTCCATGTCTTGGCCGATTCAGATTTACTCTTTGTTTGTTTTTCCAATAAGCTGGTATCAGGTTGTGTGATTTCATATAGTAACCAACATTATAAATATTGTTTTCTGAATCCATTTCTATTCCCCATGTCATAGAATCGGCATTAGTTGTCAAATTAAATTTGACACCATTCCTCCAATAGCACGACCCATTTTTAAAATAACCTCCTACGTAAATATCCTCTTCGTGCAAAATAATACGTTGTCCTTCAGAATATTGACCTTCAAGTTCTATTAATGTTTGATCTGTGCCCTCTAAATTTAAACTCCAAATGCTTCCAGCTCCACCGTATTTCCATCCAGTAACATAAATTTTTTCATTTTGAAAAAATAATCCTGTAGCCTCATCAGAATCACCCATCAAAGTAATCTTATTTTGATTTATCCAAATAACAGCTCCATCATCTAGCGTTGATCCAGCAACAATGATATTTTTGTCTTCCAAATTATTACTCAGGAAGTTATCGGATTCAGATAAAGCATCCTCACCTGAACATCCAAGGAAAAAAATAAAAACTACAATCTTAAAAGATTTAAATATATTTTATATCATTATTTTTAAGTTTTAAACGAAAACCAATAAAAAACTAAAAATTAAAACTACTTACTTATTCAATTTTAAAAATTTTCCATAAACATTCAAAATTTAAGATATTTAAGTTTTAAAGTAAAATCAGCCTAAAATTATTTTTATGGATAACTTATCAAAAACAAAAAAACTTCTTATAGCCTTCTTGCTTTGGATTTCAGCAGGCTTTTTTTTCTATTTTTACTTTTTTAAGTAAACCTAAAGGCTCATGATTGTTTATTGCATAAATATTTATTTAGAAACCTAAATCGACCCAAATAAAAAACTTAATATTTATTTCATATCTATGTAATCCTGTAGTAATATTTTTTTCTCTTTTAAATTATAAAATCTTTAACTCAAAAAAAACTTAAAAAGCGATAAGCTAATCAAAAAAATTAGTAAATTTGCGCTCCTTAAAATAACATTGAAACAACTATTATTATGGCTAAAGAAACTTTCGATCGGTCGAAACCACACCTAAACATTGGAACGATTGGTCACGTTGATCATGGTAAAACTACACTTACAGCTGCTATTACTAAGGTTTTAGCTGACGCTGGTTTCTCAGAAGCTAGGAGCTTTGATCAAATTGATAATGCCCCGGAAGAAAAGGAACGTGGAATTACAATTAATACATCACACGTTGAATATCAAACATCAAATAGGCACTATGCTCACGTAGATTGTCCTGGTCACGCTGATTATGTAAAAAATATGGTTACTGGCGCAGCTCAAATGGACGGAGCAATTCTTGTGGTAGCTGCTACAGACGGTCCAATGCCACAGACAAGAGAACACATTTTACTTGGTCGTCAAGTTGGAGTTCCAAGAATTGTTGTTTTCCTTAACAAAGCTGATATGGTAGATGATGAGGAATTATTAGAATTAGTTGAAATGGAGGTGAGAGAATTACTTTCATTTTATGATTATGATGGTGATAATACACCTGTTATACTAGGATCAGCTTTAGGTGCCCTAAATGGAGAACAAAAATGGGTTGATACAGTCATGAAATTGATGGAGCAAGTAGACACTTGGATTGAATTACCTAAAAGAGATGTAGACAAAGATTTTTTAATGCCTGTTGAAGATGTATTTTCAATTACTGGACGCGGAACAGTTGCAACTGGTAGAATTGAAACGGGAGTCGCTAATACTAGCGATGAAATCGATATTATCGGCATGGGAGCTGAAAAAATGAAATCTACAATTACTGGTGTTGAGATGTTTAGAAAAATTTTAGACAGAGGCGAAGCTGGAGACAACGTTGGAATACTACTCCGAGGTATTGAAAAAACAGATATTAAAAGAGGCATGGTACTTTGTAAAACAGGTTCTGTAAAACCTCATGCTAAGTTCAAAGCTGAAGTCTATATTTTGAAAAAAGAGGAAGGTGGTCGACACACCCCTTTTCATAATAATTATAGACCGCAATTTTATGTAAGAACAACAGATGTTACGGGCAATATTGTTTTACCGAATGGGGTTGAAATGGTTATGCCTGGAGATAATTTAACAATTAATGTTGATTTGATCCAACCTGTAGCACTTAATACTGGTCTCAGGTTTGCTATCCGAGAAGGTGGTAGAACTGTTGGAGCTGGCCAAGTCACGGAAATTTTAGATTAACTATAAAACAATTTTTGAATTACACACCTTGGACATTTCAGTTTTGTTTATACCCTTAGTGTCTAGAAAATACGGGTTTAGCTCAGTTGGTAGAGCACTGGTCTCCAAAACCAGGTGTCGGGAGTTCGAGCCTCTCAACCCGTGCTGAAAAACAATAGATGGCAGAAATAATTAATTACATAAAGGGTTCTTTTGAAGAACTAAAAAATAATGTTTCATGGACTGAGCGCTCAGAACTTCAGCGCCTAGTAGTTATTGTTTTGTTTTTTTCAGTTTTTTTTTCTTTAGCTATATGGGGGGCAGATACAGTTTTTTCGAGAATAATTAAATTATACTTTAGTCTAATTGGATAATATGGCAACAACAACAAACGAAAAAAGGTGGTACGTTGTTCGTGCTGTTAGTGGCCAAGAGTCTAAAATTAAAGACTATATAAAGTCTGAAATTTCACGCTTTGGTTATGAATCGGCAGTAGAAGATCTTTTAGTCCCAACCGAGAAAGTAATTCAAATAAGAAATGGCAAGAAAATTAGCAAAGAAAGGACATATTTTCCTGGATACATTATGATTAAAGCTAATCTTTCTGGTGAACTGCCTCACATAATAAGATCTGTTACAAATGTTATTGGATTTTTAGGCGAAACTAAAGGAGGAGTTCCTGTACCAATGCGAGAAGCTGAGGTAAATAGGATGCTTGGTAAAGTTGATGAATTAGCATTAACGACAGAACACATTTCTATCCCGTTTATTGTTGGAGAAAATGTTAAAGTGATTGATGGTCCTTTTAATGGATTCACAGGATCTATAGAGAAAGTTAATGAAGAAAAACGTAAACTTGAGGTAATGGTTAAAATTTTTGGTAGAAAGACTCCATTAGAGTTGAGCTATATGCAGGTAGAAAAAATTTAATTCAATATTTAATAAGGTGAGATTGTTTTAGGGTACTTTCATCTAAATAATATAAACTATTAATGGCAAAAGAAATAAATAAAATATTAAAACTACAGGTACGAGGAGGAGCTGCAAACCCCTCCCCGCCAGTAGGCCCCGCTCTTGGGTCCGCCGGTGTAAATATTATGGAATTTTGTAAGCAATTTAATGCTAGAACTCAAGACACTCCAGGTAAAGTTTTACCTGTAGTGATAACTGTTTTTAAGGATAATTCGTTTGAGTTTATAATTAAAACACCACCTGCAGCCGTTCAACTAATGGAAGCAGCAAAAGCAAAAAAGGGGTCTGGGGAACCAAATAGAGAAAAAGTAGCTACTGTAACTTGGGATCAGGTCAAGGTTATAGCTGAAGACAAAATGCCAGACTTGAATGCATTCACAATTGAATCAGCGATGAAAATGGTTGCTGGAACTGCTCGTTCAATGGGATTTCAAATTTCAGGAGATGCGCCATTTTAATTTAAATCATTACAATGCCAAAACAAACTAAAAATCAGAGAAAACTAGTTTTAAAAGTGGATCCCAATAAAATATATTCTCTCAGGGAGGCATCCTCATTGGTAAAAGAAATTACTTTCACAAAATTTGATGCTAGCATTGACATGGCTATTCGTTTAGGTGTTGATCCAAAAAAAGCTACCGAGATGGTTAGAGGTATTGTGGCTTTGCCGCATGGAACAGGTAAAAATGTTAGAGTATTGGCATTGGTAACAGCAGATAAAGAAGGTGAAGCAAAAGAGGCTGGTGCTGATTTTTTTGGACTTGATGAATATTTACAAAAAATAAAAGATGGTTGGACCGACATTGACATAATTGTCACTATGCCAAGCGTTATGGGAAAACTTGGGCCATTAGGAAAGATATTAGGTCCACGTGGTCTAATGCCAAATCCCAAAACAGGTACTGTCACTACGGATATTAAAAAGGCAATAACTGATATAAAAGGTGGAAAAATTGACTTTAAAGTTGATAAAACTGGAATAATTCACGCATCAATCGGTAAAGTATCGTTTTCTGCTGATAAAATTTTTGATAATGCTGATGAACTTATCAAAACTATCGAAAAAATTAAACCATCAACCTCAAAAGGCACATATATTAAAAGTATCTTTATGTCTAGTACAATGAGTCAAGGAATTTCTATTGATACAAAATTAGCTTAAGAGATAATTATCAAAGATGATAAAAGAAAGAAAACAACAAGTAATAGAAGACCTTAAAGAAGCATTAAGAGAGGTTAAAAACTTATATTTAGCTGATATTAGCGGTCTCAACGCATCAGAAACAAGCGATCTGAGACGCACTTGCTTTAATGAAAAAATTAAACTACAAGTTGTTAAAAACACTTTATTGGCGAAAGCCATGGGCAATTCCGATCATGATTTTGGTGATTTGATAGACACTCTTAAGGGTAACACATCCTTAATGATTTCTGACTCTGGTAATGCCCCTGCAAAGGTTATCAAAAACTTTAGAAAAAAATCTGATAGGCCAATTTTGAAAGGAGCTTTTATAGAACAGACTGTCTATATTGGTGATGATCAAATTGATAAGCTAGTAGCTATAAAATCAAAAGATGAAGTAATTGGTGATATTGTATCATTATTACAGTCACCCATTGAGAATTTAGTTTCATCACTCCAGTCAGGGGGTGGGAAATTATCTGGAATTTTAAAATCACTTTCAGAAAAATGATTCCTGACAAAATTAGTTTTGCAACTAAATAAATAAGTTTAATTAGAAATACAACAAAAATGGCAGATTTAAAAGAATTCGCAGAAAAACTGGTCGGTTTGACAGTCAAAGAGGTCAATGAGTTGGCCGATATTTTAAAAGAAGAGTATGGTATAGAGCCCTCTGCAACTGCAGTAGCCGTAGCAGGACCTATAGCTGGAGATACATCAGGAGATTCTGCTGGAGAAAAGTCGGAATTTGACGTAATCCTTAAAGCAGCTGGAGGTTCCAAACTAGCTGTGGTTAAATTAGTAAAAGAATTGACTGGTCTTGGTTTAAAAGAAGCTAAAGATTTAGTTGATAAAGCACCTACACCACTAAAAGAGGGTATAGCAAAAGATGAAGCTGAATCGCTTCAAAAATCTCTTGAAGAAGCAGGTGCAGAGGTTGAGCTTAAGTAGATTTAATAATCATTATTATAGTTTCAGGCTTTTGGATAATCCAGAGGCCAACTTCCCTTATATACATTCATTCAATTTATTCATATACTATTAAACTTGATTTAAATGCCAATTAAAAACAGTCAAAGAACTAGTTTTGCAGGTGCAAAACACATTCCTGAGTATCCGGACTTCCTTGATATTCAAATTAAATCTTTCCAAGATTTTTTCCAATTAGAAACAAAATCTGATGAGAGAAATGAGGAGGGACTTTTCAATACATTTAAAGAGAATTTTCCTATTTCTGATACTAGAAACCAATTTGTTCTAGAGTTTTTAGATTATTTTGTAGATCCACCAAGATATACTATACAAGAGTGTATTGAAAGGGGACTTACTTATTCAGTTCCACTTAAAGCCCGATTAAAACTATTCTGTAATGATCTGGAGCATGAAGATTTTGAAACCATCGTCCAAGATGTTTTTCTTGGAACCATACCGTATATGACACCTAGTGGGACATTTGTAATAAATGGTGCCGAAAGGATTGTTGTTTCGCAACTACACCGTTCTCCAGGCGTATTTTTTGGTCAATCCTTTCATGCAAATGGAACAAAATTATATTCTGCAAGAGTTATACCTTTCAAAGGCTCATGGATTGAATTTGCAACAGACATTAACAGTGTAATGTATGCTTACATAGACCGTAAGAAAAAATTGCCTGTAACTACTCTCTTTAGGGCAATTGGATTTGAGCACGACCGTGATATTTTAGAAATCTTTGATCTTGCAGAAGAAATAAAGGTCACCAAGACGGGTCTAAAAAAAATACTTGGAAGAAAATTAGCTGCACGTGTTTTGAAAAGCTGGATTGAGGATTTTGTGGATGAAGATACCGGTGAGGTTATATCAATTGAAAGAAACGAAATAGTAATAGATAGAGATACTATTCTCGAAAAAGAGCATATTGATGAAATTATAGAGGCCGGAGCAAAAAATATCCTTTTACACAAAAAGGATGCTCACATGTCTGATTACGCCATTATTTATAATACTTTACAAAAAGACCCTACTAACTCAGAAAAAGAAGCTGTTGAGCACATTTACAGACAACTGAGAAATGCTGAACCACCCGATGAAGACACTGCAAGAGGAATAATAGATAAATTGTTTTTCTCAGATCAGAGATATAACCTAGGTGAGGTTGGCCGTTATAGAATGAATAAAAAGTTAGGACTTGATGTTGAGATGGATAAACAAGTTTTAACTAAAGAAGATATAATTACAATCATAAAATATCTTATTGAATTGATCAACTCAAAAGCTGAAATTGATGATATTGATCACCTTTCAAACAGGAGAGTTAGAACTGTCGGAGAACAGCTTTCATCTCAGTTTGGAGTTGGACTAGCTAGAATGGCAAGAACTATTAGAGAAAGAATGAACGTTAGAGATAATGAGGTATTCACTCCAATTGATCTTATAAACGCAAAAACACTTTCTTCAGTTATTAATACATTTTTTGGTACTAACCAATTATCTCAGTTTATGGACCAAACTAACCCTTTAGCTGAAATTACTCATAAGCGGAGACTTTCTGCCTTAGGACCCGGTGGATTATCCCGAGAAAGAGCTGGATTTGAGGTACGTGATGTTCATTACACTCATTATGGCCGTCTCTGTCCAATCGAAACACCAGAAGGACCAAACATTGGATTAATATCCTCATTAGGTGTTTACGCTAAGGTAAATAACCTCGGGTTTATAGAGACTCCATATCGAAAGGTTGAGAATGGTAAAATTGATTTAAATGAAACACATTACTTAAGTGCTGAGGAAGAAGAGAACAAACTCATAGCCCAAGCAAATATAGAATATGATGATAATGGAAAAATACTTGATGAGAAGATTATTGCTCGTGATCAAGCAGACTTTCCAGTTGTTGGTCCTCAGCAGATAAGTTATACTGATGTAGCTCCGAACCAGATTGCTTCTATTTCTGCATCCTTAATTCCTTTCTTAGAGCACGATGACGCTAATCGGGCATTAATGGGATCAAACATGATGCGTCAAGCAGTTCCGTTATTACGCCCAGAATCACCAATTGTTGGTACAGGACTTGAAAAGCAAGTAGCCTCCGACTCTAGAGTTCTGGTAAATGCAGAAAACGAAGGAGTTGTTGAATATGTTGATGCTGATAAAATTACCATTCGTTATAATCTAACAGAATCTCAAGAACTCGTCAGATTCGAGGGAATGAAGAAAACCTACAATCTTGTAAAATTTAGAAAGACAAATCAAGGAACTTGTATAAATCTTAAACCGATTGTCAAGAAAGGAGACCATGTTAGAAAGGGTCAGGTCCTTTGCCAGGGCTATGCTACAGACGGAGGAGAATTAGCTCTAGGGCGAAACATGAAGGTAGCTTTTATGCCATGGAAAGGCTACAATTTTGAAGATGCAATAGTAATTTCAGAAAAGGTAGTAAGAGAGGATATTTTTACATCTATTCATATAGATGAATATTCACTTGATGTTCGAGACACAAAATTAGGAGCTGAAGAATTAACAAATGATATCCCAAATGTCAGCGAAGAGGCTACGAAGGATCTTGACGAAAATGGCATGATCCGTGTAGGTGCTGAGGTAAACTCAGGTGATATATTAATTGGGAAGATAACACCAAAAGGAGAATCTGATCCAACTCCCGAGGAAAAATTGTTAAGAGCTATATTTGGAGACAAAGCAGGTGATGTTAAAGATGCATCCTTGAAAGCCCCTCCTTCTCTTAGTGGAGTTGTGATTGATAAAAAGCTTTTCACACGCTCTATTAAAGACAAACGTAAAAGAAATTTAGATAAAGAGGAATTAGATTCACTTGAAAGAAAATATGATGAAAAGTTTGATGACTTAAAGCAGGTTTTAGTTGAAAAATTATTTTCTGTTGTAAACGGTAAAACCTGCCAAGGCATAACTAATGACTTAGGCGAGGAAATTATGCCGAAGGGAAAGAAATATTCATTAAAATTACTTTCTTCAGTTGATGATTATACTCACTTGTCCAAAAGTACTTGGACAACTTCTAAAGAAACTAATAGTTTAATTGCAGATTTGATTCATAATTATAGAATCAAAGAAAATGACCTTCAAGGAGCTTTACGCCGTGAAAAATTTACAATTAGTGTTGGAGATGAACTTCCTGCGGGCGTAAAGAAACTTGCAAAAGTTTACGTTGCAAAAAAACGAAAACTTAAAGTAGGCGATAAAATGGCGGGGCGTCACGGTAATAAAGGTATTGTAGCGAGGATAGTTCGTGAAGAAGAAATGCCATTTTTAGAGGATGGTACACCAGTAGACATTGTTTTAAATCCACTTGGTGTTCCATCAAGGATGAATATTGGTCAAATTTATGAAACAGTATTAGGTTGGGCTGGACAAAACCTTGGTGAAAAATATGCTACTCCAATTTTTGATGGTGCTTCAATAGATGAAATTAATAAGTTGACAGAAAAAGCTAAAGTACCAAAATACGGCCATACATACCTTTTTGATGGTGGTACTGGCGAACGTTTTGATCAGCCTGCTACAGTTGGAGTAATTTACATGTTGAAATTAGGACATATGGTTGATGATAAGATGCATTCAAGATCAATAGGTCCATATTCATTAATCACTCAACAGCCCCTAGGTGGTAAAGCACAGTTTGGAGGACAAAGATTTGGGGAAATGGAAGTTTGGGCGTTGGAGGCTTATGGGGCGTCAAGCACATTGCAAGAGATTCTAACTGTCAAATCTGATGACGTAATTGGGAGGGCTAAAACTTATGAATCTATTGTTAAGGGTGATACACTACCTGAGGCTGGATTACCAGAATCTTTTAATGTTTTAATGCACGAATTAAAAGGTCTCGGACTTGATATAAGATTGGAAGAATAATTTTTAAAATAAAATAAATGGCTAGAAACAGCGAAATCATTACTCAAAAAAAATTTAATAAAATCTCAATAGGATTAGCTTCACCTGAAATAATTTTAGGAAACTCTAGAGGTGAGGTACTCAAACCAGAGACAATAAATTATAGGACACACAAACCCGAACGTGACGGACTTTTTTGTGAACGAATTTTTGGTCCTGTTAAAGATTATGAATGTGCATGTGGCAAATACAAAAGGATAAGGTATAAAGGAATTGTATGTGACAGATGTGGAGTAGAAGTAACTGAAAAAAAAGTGCGCCGTGACAGAGTTGGCCATATTAATCTGGTAGTTCCCGTGGCACATATATGGTATTTTCGTTCTTTACCCAATAAAATAGGGTATTTATTAGGCCTTCCCTCAAAAAAACTAGACATGATTATTTATTATGAAAGATATGTAGTCATTCAACCTGGGAGTGCAAAAAATGAAGAAGGTGATAATTTAAAACAGTTGGATTTTCTAACAGAGGAAGAGTATCTTAATGTAATGGAACAAATACCAGCAGAAAATCAATATTTAGAGGACTCTAACCCAGAAAAATTTATTGCGAAAATGGGTGCAGACTGTTTAATTGATTTATTGGCACGTATAGATTTAAAAACACTTTCATATGAATTAAGGCACAAGGCAAATAATGAAACATCAAAACAAAGAAAAACAGAAGCTTTAAAACGTCTCCAAGTAGTTGAAGCATTTCGTGATGCAAATGAAAGAGGAGAAAATTTGCCAGAGTGGATGATAATGAAGGTTATTCCTGTAATTCCACCTGAGTTGAGACCACTGGTACCACTCGATGGTGGCCGTTTTGCAACTTCAGATTTAAATGATTTGTATAGAAGAGTTATAATTAGAAACAACCGTTTAAAAAGACTAGTTGAGATTAAAGCACCTGAAGTAATTTTAAGAAACGAAAAAAGAATGCTTCAAGAATCAGTTGATTCCCTTTTTGATAATACAAGAAAAGCTTCTGCAGTAAAAACTGATTCAAATCGACCATTAAAATCACTATCCGATTCTCTAAAAGGTAAGCAAGGTAGATTTCGACAAAACTTATTAGGTAAAAGAGTTGATTATTCAGCAAGATCAGTCATAGTAGTTGGTCCTGAGTTGAAACTGTTCGAATGTGGACTACCCAAGGATATGGCAGCTGAATTGTACAAACCTTTTATAATACGAAAGATAATAGAAAGAGGGATTGTAAAAACTGTAAAATCAGCTAAAAAAATAATTGATAGAAAAGAGCCTGTTGTTTGGGACATATTAGAGAATGTGTTGAAAGGACACCCTGTCCTACTTAATCGAGCTCCTACTCTTCACCGACTGGGTATTCAGGCATTTCAACCAAAATTGATTGAAGGAAAAGCAATCCAGTTGCACCCTCTTGTCTGCACTGCATTTAACGCTGACTTTGATGGAGATCAAATGGCAGTGCACCTTCCTCTTGGCCCAGAGGCAATTTTAGAAGCACAGCTATTAATGTTAGCCTCCCATAGTATATTAAATCCAGCTAATGGATCACCAATAACCGTTCCATCTCAGGACATGGTTTTAGGTCTTTATTATATGACGAAGGCTAAAATATCCTCTGAAAAAGAGAAAGTTAAGGGGGAAGGACTCACTTTTTATTCTGTCGAAGAAGTTCATATCGCTTACAATGAGAAAAGAGTAGAACTAAATGCAGTAATTAAAATAAGGGCAAAAGTTTTAAATAATGAGGGAGAGCTTCAAGAAAAAATTATTGAAACAACTGTTGGACGTGTTTTATTTAATGAGGTAGTTCCAGAAGCCGCAGGCTTTTTTAATGTTGTTTTGACTAAAAAAAATCTACGTGAGATTATTGGTGAAATACTCAAGGTTACTAGTGTTCCAGAGACTGCAAATTTTTTGGACAAGATTAAGTCAATGGGATACGGTTTCGCTTTTAAAGGAGGGCTTTCCTTTAGCTTAGGTGATATCATTATACCACCAGAAAAGCTCAAAATGATTGACGAAGCTAATAGTCAAGTAGATGGTGTTATTGGTAATTATAATATGGGACTAATAACTAATAACGAGAGATATAACCAAGTAATAGACATTTGGACTTCCACTAATGCGAAGTTGACTGAGCTAGCAATGAAAAGAATAAGTGAGGATCAGACGGGTTTCAATTCTGTTTATATGATGTTGGATTCAGGTGCAAGAGGTTCAAAAGAACAAATTCGTCAACTTACAGGTATGAGAGGTCTTATGGCAAAACCCAAAAAATCAAATGTTGGTGGAGGTGAAATCATTGAAAATCCAATACTATCCAATTTCAAAGAAGGATTATCTATTTTAGAGTATTTTATATCAACGCATGGTGCTCGAAAGGGGCTTGCGGACACCGCATTAAAGACTGCTGATGCTGGATATCTAACAAGACGACTCCATGATGTATCACAGGATGTTATTGTTAATATCGAGGACTGTGGAACTTTACGAGGAGTTGAAGTTAAACCTCTTAAGAAGAATGAAGAGATAGTGGAAACCTTAGGGGAGAGAATTCTTGGTAGGGTAACATTACATGATATAGTTGATCCACTTTCCAATTCAATAATTGTAGAATCTGGCAAAGAAGTTAAAGAGCATCATGTTTCCATTTTAAAAAATTTACCTATTGAGTCAGTTGAAGTACGCTCTCCTTTAACATGTGTTGCTAAACATGGTGTTTGTAAAAAATGTTATGGAAGAAATCTAGCCACAGGTAAAATGGTGCAACTTGGAGAAGCTGTTGGAGTTATTGCAGCTCAGTCTATTGGTGAGCCTGGAACTCAATTAACACTTCGCACATTTCATGTTGGAGGTGTAGCGGGTAATATTTCAGAGGAAAACAAACTTATTACTAAGTTTGAAGGTATTGTAGAGATTGAAGACCTTAAAACTGTTAAAGGAAAGGATTCAGAAGGTAATGATGCTGAAATTGTCATTTCAAGAACAACTGAAATAAAAATTCTTGATGCCAAAACTAAAAGTGTTTTAAGCACTAATAACATTCCTTATGGATCTTCACTTAATCTTAAAAATGGTTCAAACGTAAAAGAAGGTACGATTGTATGTCAATGGGATCCATTTAATGGTGTTATAGTCTCAGAGTTTAGTGGTAAAATTATTTTCGAAAACATAGAGCAAGGAATTACATACCAAGTTGAGATCGATGAACAAACTGGATTTCAGGAAAAGGTTATATCTGAATCTAGAAATAAGAAACTTATCCCAACGCTTTCAATTGTTGATAAGAATTCTAAAACACTTCGCTCATATAATTTACCTGTTGGGGCACATTTAATTGTCAATGAGGGTGACCAAATAGAGGAAGGGAAAATACTTGTCAAAATACCTAGAAAATCAGCAAAGTCAGGAGATATAACAGGAGGCTTGCCACGAGTGACAGAACTTTTTGAAGCGAGAAATCCATCTAATCCCGCAGTAGTATCAGAAATCGACGGGGTTGTTTCATTTGGTAAGATTAAAAGGGGAAATCGTGAGATTATAGTAGAATCAAAATTTGGTGATATAAAAAAATATTTAGTCAAATTATCTAATCAGATTTTGGTTCAAGAGAATGATTTTGTAAAAGCAGGGATGCCCTTGTCTGATGGTTCTATTACACCAGCAGACATCCTTAACATTAAAGGTCCATCAGCTGTCCAGCAATACCTTGTAAATGAAATTCAAGAAGTTTATAGGCTTCAAGGTGTAAAAATAAATGATAAACATTTTGAAGTTGTTGTCCGTCAAATGATGCGTAAAGTCAGAATTTTAGATCCAGGAGATTCAATTTTTCTAGAAAATCAATTGATTTTTAGTTATGACTTTATGACTGAGAATGACTCTTTATTTGGAATGAAGATAGTTGAGGAAGTTGGTGATTCTGAAAACTTTAAACAAGGCCAGATTATAACATCAAGACAATTAAGAGATGAAAACTCTCTCTTGAAAAGAGAGAGTAAATCTTTGGTGATGGCTAGAGAGGCAGCTCCTGCGACTGCAAAACCAGAACTTCAGGGTATTACACGTGCTTCTTTGCAAACTAAATCGTTTATTTCGGCAGCCTCTTTCCAAGAAACAACAAAAGTATTAAACGAAGCTGCTGTTAACGGAAAGGTTGATTTCTTAGAAGGTTTAAAAGAGAACGTTATTGTTGGACATAAAATTCCTGCAGGTACTGGTTTAAGGCGATATAATAATTTAATCGTTGGATCAAAAGAAGAATATAATAGTCTTTTAATTGACAAGGAAGAAGAAATAACATTCTAAATCATGAGTGAAAAAAATATAAGTAAACAAAAGCAATTAAATATAGCTATTGATGAAAATATTGCTGACGGAGTGTATTCAAACCTAGCAATTATTAATCACTCAACATCTGAGTTCATCATTGATTTCATAAATGTTATGCCAGGCTCACCAAAAGCAAAAGTAAAGTCAAGGGTAATCTTAACTCCCGAACACGCGAAACGATTTAAAGTTGCTTTAAATGATAATATCCAGAGATATGAAAAATCTAATGGGATAATAAAAACAAATGAATCTCCAAATGTTCCACTAAATTTTGGACCGACTGGCAAGGCTTAAAATATCTCAAAAATGGATTTAAAATTCTGAAGTAAAATTGAATTTCAAATCATCATAGTTTTGTTGTGCCATTTTTAGGGTAAATTCTGAATCAGACAGATAAACAAGTCTTCCTTTTTTATCAAATGCTAGAAACTTTTGTTTTTTCCGTTTAAAATCATCTAATGAGGAGCTATCTTTCTCTCCATCAACCCAACATGCCTTATAGATATTAATATTTTCGTATTCACATTGTGCTCCATATTCATGAAGCAGGCGATACTGAATTACATCGAATTGAAGAGCTCCAACGGTCCCAATTACTTTTCTTCCATTTAGGTTTAAAATAAATAACTGAGCTATTCCTTCATCCATTAGTTGGTTGATTCCTTTTTCCAGCTGTTTTGCTTTCATAGGGTTAGTATTATTTATGTATCGAAAGTGCTCCGGAGAAAAGCTTGGAATACCTTTAAAATTTAAATTTTCACCACTTGTTAATGTATCACCAATTTTAAAATTACCAGAATCATGAAGTCCTACAATATCGCCAGGATAGGAAACCTCAATAATTTCTTTTTTTTCAGCAAAAAAAGTATTCGGTGAAGAAAATTTTAAATTTTTATTATTACGAACGTGAAGATAAGGAGTGTTACGTTTAAATGTTCCTGATACAATTTTTACAAAAGCTAAACGATTACGATGATTAGGATCCATATTAGCATGAATTTTAAAAATAAAGCCAGTAAATTTTTTTTCTTCAGGTTCTACGATTCTTTTTTCGCTTTGTTTTGGTAAAGGACATGGAGCTATCTCAACAAAACACTCTAGAAGATCTTCAACACCATAATTATTTAGTGCTGAGCCAAAAAAAACAGGGTGAAGTTCTCCATTCAAATATAAATTTTTATTAAATGATGGGTACACAGCTTCTATAAGCTCTAGTTCTTCTTCTAGAATTTCAATATCCTTTTTCCCAATAAACGATTCAATTTTTCGATCATGTAAAGAATTAAAAATGATTTTATTTCCTATAGTTTGCTTTTGATCATTTTGATAGATTTTAATATTTTTTTTCCAGATATTATAAATACCCTTAAAATTGATACCCATACCAATTGGAAATGAAAGTGGAGTAATAGTTAAGTCAAGTTTTTTTTCAATTTCATCCAATAAATCGAAAGCATCTTTTCCCTCACGGTCAAGTTTATTAATAAATACAATAATAGGTATCTGGCGCATTCTACAAACCTCAACCAACTTTTCAGTTTGTTCCTCAACACCTTTAGCAACATCAATAACAACAATAACACTATCAACTGCAGTAAGAGTTCTATAGGTATCCTCGGCAAAATCTTTATGTCCCGGAGTATCAAGAATATTAATTTTTTTGTCTTTAAAATTAAAAGCTAAAACAGAAGTAGATACAGAAATGCCCCTTTGCCTTTCAATTTCCATAAAATCACTTGCGGCAGTTTTTTTAATTTTATTTGATTTTACAGCACCTGCTTCATTAATGGCTCCACCAAAAAGTAATAATTTTTCTGTAAGTGTAGTTTTTCCAGCATCTGGATGAGAGATGATTCCAAATGTTCTCCTTTTTTTTATTTCTTCTTCTAGTGACATTATTAAAATTTGAATAAAAATAATCTAAATAATTTCTCGCAAGTGAAATGACTGGATAGGTTTTTGACAAAATTATAGGTATTTTTACTAAGCATGAAAAAAGAAAATGTGGTACTAGTAGATGGGAATGACAACCCCATAGGTACAATGCCAAAATTAGAAGCTCATGAAAAAGGAGTTTTGCATCGTGCTTTTTCAGTTTTCATTCTAAATCAGAAAGGTCAATTAATGCTTCAACGACGTGCTTTAGGTAAGTACCATTCTCCTGGGCTTTGGACAAACACATGCTGTAGTCATCCTAGAGAAAGTGAAAGCAATATTGAAGCAGGAATAAGAAGGCTTGAAGAGGAAATGGGTTTTATAACCCCACTTGAGCATATGTTTAGTTTTATCTATAAGTCAAAATTTGATAATGGTTTAATAGAGCACGAGTTTGATCACGTGCTAATTGGTTATTATGAAAAAACTCCGTCTATTAATACAAGTGAGGTAGCGGAATGGAAGTGGATGTCTTTAGATAAAATTTTAGTAGTAATGAAAAATAAACCAGAAGATTTTACAGTTTGGTTTAAAATTATTTTTGAAAGATTTTATAAACACATTAGAAAAATAGAATGAAAGTAACTGTAAGTAGGAAAGCACATTTTAATGCTGCACACCGCCTATATAGAAAAGAATGGACAGATAAAAAAAATAATTCTGTTTTTGGGAAGTGTTCAAATCCCCACTATCATGGCCATAATTATGAGTTAATTGTTCACGTGACAGGCTCAGTTGATCCCAAAACTGGTTATGTTATAGATATGAAAATTTTAAAAGACCTCATTAAATCTGAAGTTGAGGACAAGATGGATCACAAGAATTTAAATGAAGAAGTAACAGAATTTATTGAAATGATTCCAACTGCAGAAAATATTGCAATAGTAATTTACAATAAACTCAAACCACACCTGAATCCAAAACACTCCCTAGAAGTTACTTTATATGAGACTCCAAGAAACTTTGTTAGTTATTCAGGATAAAAATTCTTTTTTAGTTTTCATTTAAAAAAATATTTATATTCAACAATAATTTTAATTATTCAAGATGCCAAGTATTAAACTTCTAAAAAAAGAAATTAATAACGATATAGGAGGTCTTATTGAAGAGATTTATCTTTGGGAATTATCAAATCCAAGTTCGGATCTAGGCAAAAGTGAAAAACTAGTTGAAGAAGCGATTAAAGCCTTTGATAAACTTATAGTCAAGATAAATACTGTTAAAGGAGATAACAAAAAAAGACAGTTCAAAGAAATAGAGGAAGAGCGAAAGAAAGTTATGGACTCGTTACTTAAAAAATTGGCAGCACTTTAATTTTTTTCATTTTTTCGCCTTTTCTCAAGCAAATTCAAAAACTCAATACCATATTTAGACGCTTTGACCTTATTAGTCAGTTTATTTGCAATTGAGTCTAACAATGTCAAATTTGCGTCGTATACTTCAGTTATTGCTAAATAAGGAGCGAGGTTTTGATCTGGGTTTTGTGCAGCAAAATTTATTGTGTAGAGATATCTTCTATTCAGTAAACTTGCAATTTTTTTCTCTAGTGTATCAACTCTTTCAATTTGTTTTTTTCCTTTTGCCACATACAAATCTTTTAGTAGATCAAGGTTTTTGTCATTAAATTTTCTCCTCATAGATTGATATTTTTGAAGTAATTCTTGATTTTTTGAACCAGAAATTTTTGCACTGCTTTCAAAAGTTTTAAGTAGTGTGTTGATTTCTATTGTACCTTTTTCACCAAAAAATAAAATACGGTCATTCAGACTGTCACCGTCATCCTTGTTTAGATAAAGATAAAAGACTTCAGGAGTTTTAATAGGTGTTTGAAATCTAAACTCGGGTGAACCATCAATATAAGCTGAATCAAGATTTATTAACATAGTGTCTTTAATTCTTTGAAGATATAACTTACCTTTCCTTAGTCCTCGTATACTACCTTTTACAATCATTAGATCTTCAAAATTGGATTTTTCATTTTGATTACAAGAAAACATAAGACTACTTAAAAGAATAATCAGAAAATACTTTTTGAGTTTTAACATTTCAAATATTTAACCAGTATGTAAATTTTAAATTAAAACTACGATATCTTGGTGAAAAATTGTCCGAACTGATGTAATTATCGTTATAAACCAAAAATAAATCAGAAAGAGGAGCAAAACGCCATTGCATTCTAGAGTTCACGCCCAAATTTTCTCCTTGTGAGTTGTATTGAATGAAGGTGGTCCAGGTTAAGGTTTTCGTAAAAGTAAAATCAATTTTGGGACTTACTAACCAAATGTTTTTTGATGAGTAAGGATTTGGTAGGTTTATAGAATTAAAATTTACAATAAAACTCGCATTAACTATTGGTTGTTTACGCCAGTTAAATTCATTTTCAAAAGTAAATTTGGTTCCATTAAAAAAAGTTCCATAAGAAATTTTAGAGTCAAGATTAAAAATTTTTCTTTGATCAGATCGATAACCAAATTCTATATCACCATATGAATAGTCCGAATTTGCAGGAAGATAAGCCCCTTCGTAACTTCGAGTTGGGTCAAAATCTGAAACTAGATATGTATATCGGTTTATGTATTGTAGAGATAAACTGCTGGTATTTAGAAATCTTTTTTGAATAGTCGAGATAAATACTCTATCTGTCATTAGATAGTCTCTCGCTGTATCATAAACAAAAAAACCTCTTTGCATGAAACTATAACTTGTTATCTCAGGATTTTTTGGATATATCCTATAGGTATATTCTGGTGTAAGTTTCAAAAATCCCGTACGCCTATAAAAACCTAAATTTGATCTGAAGTCATCGCCCCCGTGAATCAATCCCATTCCAATTTTATGGCGAAGTGAATTGCGCTGAATTCTTAAACCTATTATTTGATCATCACCATCTAGTCCTTCAGTGAAGGATTTATGAAAGTATGTTCGACCTGACCACTTACTATCAGAAGACGCTAAATTATATTCTATCCCAGCAACACTATTTTTTCTTTCTTCATTTTTTAAGAAGTGATAGTTTTCAATAGCACTTCGATTCATAAAAAAGAAACTAATATTTGATCTTTCAAATACTTTCTGCCTTAATGTAAAAACAGAATTTAAATTTGATGCAATTTCATTTTTTACATCTTCATCTGTGAGAATACTTAAAAGACCAACTCGGAGGCTTGAATTTAATTTCCCACTTAGCCGGGCTCCATAAATAATTTTATTCTCTATAGTATTTCCATCCAAATCCTCAGCTACACCAATTTTTCTTGAGAAAAAAGGAACAACATCTCTAATACTACCAAAATCGTTAAAAAGGTCATTATTTTGTGTAAAGAATTGACGTTTTTCTGGAAGTGCAATTGCAAAACGAGTAAGATTTACAATCTGATCATCTGCTTCAACTTGAGAAAAATCAGGATTAAAAGTAAGATCTAAATTTAGAGCATTTCCAATTGGAATCTTTGCATCTCCTCCAATACCTGTATTTAAATTTGAAGATTGATTTAAGAAATCTCTTTGATTAATTCCACTAACGTATGGAATTAATGAAATCGGATTACGTCCTTTTTTCAGTGGTTTTTCAAAAATCATTTTACCCATAAATCCTAAATTCCCAATAAGTTGATTTTGAGGAGTTTTTACCCATACACTATATTCATTATTTTGTCTATTGCCTCTATAAATATTAAAACGCCATGAGCTATCCCTATTATTGTAAAAAAAGGAAGCAAATGGAATTTGAATTTCAACTGAATACCGATCTTCAAACACTTTAGATTCAACAAACCATTTTGTATCCCATGTGTAGTTTCTATCTGTTCTGTATTCTTGATTTCCACCTGAAATAAGTCCCTCGTTTTTTAGCCCTAAGGGATTTGATGAGAATGAGAAAGCGTTTGTAGCATCACTAAATGTATCGAAAAGAAGAGTTATAAATTCAGCTCCATAAGAGCTGAAGTCGCGTTTTAGACTTGGTGTAGTAAAATTTATTCCGTCTGTTAGTGATTCAACAAGTATATAAAGATTTTTTTGATTTTTCAGAATTTTGAATCTGGTTTGTTTTTCAGCTTTTAAACTATCGTTCGGCCTCCACAACCAAAATTCTGATTGCCATTCTGCTAAATCCCAGTCTTTTTCATTTCCAATTCCATCAATATTTATATCAGATTCAGTATTCTTAATTATAAACTCTTTATCATTCTGAGTGAAACAAAATAAAGATTTAAATAAAAAAATGGTTAATACGACCCTTTGAATACTCAAAATGCAATTTTTTAAAGGATTGTAAAATTAGCAATCTTTTAGTTAGAAGACTTTATTGTAAAAATAAGATTTAAAATTATATTTAAGTATGATTTTAAAACTCATATTTATTTACAACTTTTTTCTGGGATATTTTTTAACAAATGAAATTTCGTGGGGTAAAACAGGACACCGAGTTGTGGGTGAGGTTGCATCAAAATATATTTCAAAAAATACTAGAACTTCCCTTAACGAAATTTTAGGAGATCAAAGCCTTGCTTACGTTTCAACTTATGCTGATGAAATCAAATCAGATAAAACATATTTCAAGTATAATGTTTGGCACTATGCAAATCTTAATCTAAACGAGACCTACAAATCAAGCTACAAAAATCCAAAAGGTGACATTGTTAAAGCCATAAAAACAAGTATAAAAATTTTAAAGTCAAAATCTTCAACAAAAAACGAAAAACAATTTTATTTAAAATTATTAGTTCACTTTGTAGGTGATTTACATCAACCACTACATTTAGGAAGAAAAGAGGACAAAGGTGGAAATGATATTAGTATTTTATGGTTTGGAAAAAAATCAAATCTTCACAGACTTTGGGACAGCGATATCATAGATAGTAGTAAATTTAGTTTTACTGAATTAAGTGACAATTTACCCACTATATCCAATGAAAAAAGAAAAAAAATTACATCAAGTTCTATAGATTCTTGGATACAAGAAACTCATGCTTTAACTCGAAAAATTTATACTGAATTACCAGAAAATAAAAATCTTGGATACAGATATAGTTATGAGAATTTTGAAATTATAAGGTGCCAATTATTAAAAGCTGGTTTAAGATTAGCTTTTATTTTAGATGATATATTTAAATAATCTTACGAAAAGTTAAATTAATTCTTGTTCCAACTGGCTGTGCCGTTTTTGCAATTTGGTGCAACCAGTGTGTTTGAGTCTCCCCTTCCATAAAAAGAAGGCTTCCAGATTTTAAAAGAATTTTAAAGCGTAATTCTTTTTTATTCCTATGTTTTAGGTGGAAAAATCTGTCTGAACCGAAACTTACAGAAGCTATAATGGGGTTTTGTCCTAATTCTTTTTCGTTGTCTGCATGCCAACCATTACTATCATTACCATTACGATATTGGTTTATTAGTACAGTTGTAAATATATTATTACTAACCTTATGTATGCGATTCTGAATAACAGATAATATGTGGGTCATCTTTTCTGGATGCATCTTAATTCCCGAATACGAATATGGTAAGGCATTATTCGCATATAGTGCTGTTAGTCTTGGTTGCATGTAAGTTTTTCCATAAACTTTAATTTTGTCTTGTTGCCAAGCGGTTGTGTTTAGAATTTGACTAAAATAATTATCAGCTTCTTTTTTATTAAAAAAAGTTTCGAAGTACCTTAATTTTGCACCCGGTAAATTTAAGGGAGTACCATCACCTAAAATATCTAAAGGTTTGAGCATTATCTAATTAGTTGTAAAAAATATTTGATCTAGTTTTTTACTTGATTAAATCCACGCTCCTTTGAATAAACTGCGTTAAAGCCTCTCCCTTTAGAAGGTTTTGTGAAAGTTTCGCTAAATCTAACGCCTGTTTTATAAGATGTTCTTTTTTCTTTTTGGTTTTAGTATTTAAAATCTGACCTATCAGCTCATGATTCGTATTTACAACTAAGTTGAACATTTCGGGCATATTACCCATCATTCCTCCACCACCAGTTTGTTGCATTTCTTTCATTCGACGCATAAATTCGGGTTGTGTCAGAACAAATGGCATACTTTTACTATCCAAAGGCTCTAATTGTACTGTATATCCTCCTTCCTTGACAACATCTTCTATGAGTGGTTTCAAAGTTTCTTTTTCTTTCTCTGAAAGTTTAGAGACAGTGGCTTCTTCCTTTTTTATAAGGTTTTCCAAAGTATCACCATCAACCCTAGAGAAAGAAACTTTTTCTTTTTTACCTTCCAGTTTTTGTATTAAGTGTCCGATTATAGGTGAGTCCAAAAGCAAAACTTTATAACCTTTACTCTTAGCCTGTTCAATATAACTATGTTGTGAATCAACATCAGACGCATAAAGAATGATTAGTTTGTCATCTTTATCAGTTTGATTATCCTTTATTGAATCTTTAAGTTCCTCAAATGTTAAATATTCCTTATCAGTAGTTGGATACAATGCAAAGCCTTCGGCTTTGTCAAAAAACTTATCTTCACTTAACATTCCATATTCTATCACGACCTTTATGTCATTCCACTTTTCTTCGAATGATTTTCGATCTTTTTTGAATAAACTACTTAGTTTATCTCCTACTTTTCTTGTAATGTAATTACTAATTTTTTTAACAGCGCCGTCTGCCTGTAAATAACTCCTTGATACATTAAGTGGTATATCAGGTGAATCAATTACACCTCTTAGTAAGGTTAAAAACTCAGGAACAATACCTTCAACATTATCTGTTACGAAAACCTGATTTTGATAAAGCTGAATCCGATCCTTTTGAATATTAATATCATTTTTTATTCTTGGGAAATACAATATGCCTGTTAGATTAAACGGATAATCAACGTTTAGGTGAATATTAAATAAAGGTTCTTCAAATTGCATAGGATAAAGTTCTCTGTAAAAAGATTGATAGTCTTCATCCTTTAGATCAGAGGGCTTTTTCGTCCAGGCAGGCTCTGGATTATTGATTATATTATCAACAGTTATAGTTTCAGGTTTTGCATCATCTGGAGAATCTTTAGGTAACGGTATTGTTTCTTCTTTAGTTCCGAACTTAATTGGTATGGGCATAAATTTATTATATTTCGAAAGAAGCTCTTTTATACGATTTTCATCCAAAAACTCCTTTGAATCTTTATCAATATGAAGAATAATTTCAGTACCCCTATCTTTTTTGTCCGCTGTCTCGATGCTATACTCTGGAGATCCATCGCATATCCAATGTGCCGCTGGGTCTTTACTATAAGATTTTGTTATTATCTCTACTTTATTTGCAACCATAAATGCAGAATAAAAGCCTAAACCAAAGTGGCCAATTATTCCACTATCTTTTGCGGAATCTTTATACTTTTCCAGAAATTCTTCAGCACCAGAAAATGCAACATCGTTAATATATTTTTGAACCTCCTCTTTTGACATTCCAATACCCCTATCGATAATGTGGAGCTTTTTTCCTTTCTTATCGATTTTAACTTCTATTTGTAGGTTGCCTAAATCCCCTTTAATTTTACTTATACTACTTAGGTGATTTAATTTTGTTGTTGCATCAGTTGCATTTGAAATTAATTCTCTAAGAAAAATTTCATGATCACTGTACAAGAATTTTTTTATTAATGGAAATATGTTTTCTACAGAAACATTTATTTTACCTTTGCTCATAATTAAATTATTTGTTTAATGATAGTCAAAAAAAATACCATTGTTAGATTCTGTGACAAAGTGACATTTCGTATTTTAATTTTTGTTTAATTCTTTAAAAAAATAATTGAACAAAGTATATTTGTCAACAAAATTTTGTGAATGAAAAATAAATCTAAAAATATAAAAGAGAAAATATTTGATGAATATTCAAAACTTGCTTTGGAAGAAAATGGTCAACTCAAATCGGTTTATCTATTCTGTAAAAAAACAAATATTAAAGAGACTGAATTTTATGAGCATTTTGGATCTTTAAATCATGTCAAAGACGAAATTTTCTCTCAATTTTATAAAAACACCTATGAATTAATAAGTAATTCAAAAGAATTTTCCACCCAATCACCGAAAGAAAAATTATTATCATTTTATTTTACTTTTTTTGAGGTACTCACACTAAACAGAAGCTATGTTCTAATAGAATTAGGTGAAGTTGGAAGTAATATTCAAAAACTTTCAATTCTTAGAGGACTTAAATCACTCTTTAAAGACTTTACAACAAATCTTATAGAACAAGGCAATGCATTAAAAAAGTCAAATTTTGCAAAGCATCCCTCAAAAATTTTTTCTGAGGGAGCATGGATTCAGCTTTTATTTTTAGTGAGATTCTGGATTGAAGATAGATCACCTGGATTCGAAAAGACTGACATTGCAATCGAAAAATCTGTAAGATCCGTTTTTGATTTATTTGATAACACACCATTAGATAGCATTATAGATTTTGGTAAGTTCCTTTGGGAAGAAAAAATTAAAACAAATTAATTGAAGACACTAAATTCAATCCCAACAAATAAGATTGAACGAGCAACCAAACTTGTAGGTACAGGGGTAAAGTTGGGGGGCAATTACTTAAGATATTATAGCGAGAAATTTATTTTTGGTCAAAACGATAGGTCTCGTCTCGATGAAAAAAATGCGAGTGATATTTATGATGGTTTAAAGGAGTTGAAGGGCAGTGCATTAAAGCTTGCACAAATGTTAAGTATGGAGAAAAATCTTTTGCCTAAAGCTTATGTTGAGAGGTTTAGTTTAGCTCAATTCTCTGTTCCTCCTCTTTCATGGCCACTAGTCAAAAAAACTTTAAAGAAATATTTAGGATCTGATCCAGAAAATATATTTGATACATTCAATATAAAATCTGAAAATGCTGCTAGTATTGGCCAGGTCCATCGAGCAACAAAAAATGGTAAAAAACTGGCTGTAAAAATTCAATATCCTGGTGTTGCAAATAGTATAAGTTCTGATCTATCAATTGTTAAACCAATTGCGCTCAAAATTTTCAACCTCAAAGGCAAAGACACAGAAAAATATTTTCAAGAAGTTGAATATAAGTTGCTCGAAGAAACCGATTACAATATTGAACTAAAAAATAGCCAATTCATATCTAAAGCTTGCAAAAAAATACCGAATCTAATTTTTCCTAATTATTATCCAGAATTGACTACATCAAAAACCTTGACGATGGATTGGATGGAAGGAATACATCTTTCGGAATTTGTAAAAAAAAATAAAACAAAGACTAAAAATAACAACTTGGGTCAAACCCTTTGGGACTTTTATATGTTTCAAATCCATGGTCTAAAAAAAGTTCAGGCTGATCCACACCCAGGAAACTTTTTAATTTCAAAAAAGAGATCTTTGATCGCGATAGATTTTGGTTGTATAAAAGATATACCTGAGGAATTTTATGTTCCATATTTTGAACTTTCAAAAAAAGAAAATATTGAAGACCTGACAATTTTCAAAGGATTATTAAAAGAACTTGAAATCCTTACCCCTGAGGATACGGATGAAGAAGCCACTTTTTTTATGAGCCTGTTTCAGAAAATGATGCGATTATTCACACTCCCCTTTCAGAGCAAATATTTTGATTTCTCAAATCAACTATTTTGGGAAAAAATTTCAGGACTTTTAAACGAATTTACTGATGACCCAAAGTTGAGGAAATTGAACGGTAATAGAGGATCAAAGCATTTCATATACATAAATCGTACTTTTTTTGGATTATATCACCTTCTTCATGATTTAAATGCAAAAATTAAAACAGATTCTTATCAAAAATATATTTAATTAAAGATCCTGTTTACCTAGATTTTTATTTAAAAAATGTACTTTCCCTTTTAAATTGATTTAAATGCATAATTCAAAGATTATAGGATTAGGTAAATATTTACCTGATAACATAGTATCCAATGCTGATCTGGAGAAAATAATGGATACAACCGATGCTTGGATACAAGAAAGAACTGGAATCAGAGAAAGAAGACATATTGTGAAGGGAAGTGAAGACACTACATTTACAATGGGTGTTAAAGCATCAAAAATTGCAATTGAGAGGGCAGGTATAACATCTAAAGAAATTGATTTGATCTTGTTTGCTACTTTAAGTCCAGATCACTATTTCCCTGGATCAGGTGTATTAGTTCAAGATGCATTAGATATTCCAGACTGTCCAGCAATGGATATTCGCATGCAGTGTTCAGGATTTATTTATGCTGTGGCCACAGCAGATCAATTTATCAAAACAGGCATGTATAGGAACGTTTTAGTTATAGGATCAGAATATCACTCAGGCGGATTAGAAATGAACACCAGGGGAAGAAACATTTCAGTAATTTTTGGAGATGGCGCTGGCGCAGTTGTAATGACACGTTCTGAAAATAAAAATAAAGGTATTTTGCATTCTCAACTTCATTCTGAGGGGAAATATGCAGAGGAACTTTCTTTGATTGGTCCTAACACGAGACGCTGGGTTCCAGAAATTTTGGAAGAAAATGATCCTGAGGATGTTTCTTATTTTCCCCATATGAATGGTCAGTTCGTTTTCAAAAATGCTGTAATCCGATTTTCTGAAGTTATAAATGCTGGTTTGAAAAAGACAGGTTGGCAATCGAGCGATATAGATATGCTAATTCCACATCAAGCAAATCTGCGAATTTCACAATTCGTTCAAAAAAAGTTTGGTTTAAGAGATGATCAAGTTTTCAATAACATCCAAGTTTATGGAAATACAACTGCTGCTTCAATACCTATCGCTCTTACAGAAGCCTGGGAGAAGGGTAAAATAAAGGAAGATAGTAAGGTTATCTTAGCTGCTTTTGGAAGTGGTTTTACATGGGGTAGTATTTCTATAAAATGGTAAATTTAAAGACGCTAGTTATTGGCGCTTCAACAAATCCAATTAGGTACTCTTATAAATTAGTTAGTATGTTAAAGAGCAAAAATATTCCAGTTGTACCAATGGGCCCAAACCAGGGGAAAATAGAATCTATAGAGATTGTGTCACCTTTAAAACCCCAAGAAAATATTCACACAGTATCTTTTTATATCCGACCAATTTTACAGGAAAAATATTTTGATTTTGTTATAAATCTAGAACCTAAAAGAGTGTTGTTTAATCCAGGTACAGAAAATTATAGATTCAACAAGTTACTAGATGAAAAAAATATTTTTTGGGAAAACTCCTGTAGTCTAGTTCTTCTTTCTACGAATCAATATTAATCCTAAAAATGTTAGTAGCCCGTTTAGGGGAAGCAATTCATAACCTAATTCATAGCCACCTAAAAAACTTGAATCTAAATAACTGAGTGTGGTTATAAATAGTAATACAAACAAAAGTACAGGCCATAATAAATTCTCTTTTATCTTGTAATTAGTAAAGATGCCAAATGAGAAGAGTCCTAGGAGCGGTCCATAGGTGTAGCCTGCAACAGTTAAAAGACCATCAATTACATTACGATCTAAGATATATTTAAATGAGATTACTATTATTATTAGAAGTAAACTCATGCCAATATGAATTTTTTTCCGAGTCTTCTTTTGATGAGTTGTATCCTTATTTTCAAAATTTAGAAAATCTATACAAAAAGATGTTGTTAGTGATGTAAGAGCACTGTCAGCACTACTATATGCCGCAGCTATTAAACCTAAAATAAATGTAATAGCAACACCAAAACCAAGATTACCATTTAATGCGATTTCTGGGAATAGTAAATCAGTTTTTGGACTTCCATCCATGTAAGGAATATTTATTCCCTGTTTTGCTGCATAGATAAACAACAAAGCACCGAGAAGCATAAATAGTCCTGTTACAAATACCAATACAAAACTGAATACGACCATATTCTTTTGTGCATCTTTTAGATTTCGACAGCTTAAATTCTTTTGCATCATATCTTGATCTAAACCTGTCATACATATTGTTACAAATGCACCACCAAGAACGGATTTTATGAAGTAATTACGACTCAATATTGAGTCACTTACAAAAACTTGATTATAATTTGATAACTCTTTCGAAAATATAAATTCATAAAAGCTAAAGCCAAGGGCATCATTTATATAATAAATTGACAATATGACGGATAAAATCATCAGACTAGTTTGAAGTGTATCTGTAAATACAATTGTCTTTATTCCCCCTTTTTGAGTATATATCCAAATCAATATTATCGATATTACAACAGTTACTTCAAATGGTATATTCCAGGTTTTGAAAATAAATTGTTGTAAAACAATTGACACTAAAAATAATCGAAAAGAAGCACCTAGTACCCTAGATAGAAAGAAAAAAAAAGCTCCTGCAAAATGACTTTTTTTACCAAATCGTATTGACAGATATTCATAAATAGATGTTACGTTATTATTATAATAAACAGGGAGCAAAATGTAAGCAACTATAATGTAACCAATGAGGTATCCCAAAACTACTTGAAAATATGTAAACTGAGAAGCTTGAACCCATCCAGGCACAGATATAAATGTAACCCCTGACAAAGATGCTCCAACCATACCAAATGCAACAAGATACCAAGGAGAATTTCGGTTAGCTGTAAAAAACATCTCATTTGAATCTTCTTTAGATACCAAAAATGAGATTAACATCAAAATAAAAAAATATCCTGCTATAAGACAAAGAATGAATATGGGAGTAATCATTGATTAATCTTTTTTGGACTAATATACAAAAACTAAAAGCCTAGATTTTTGTAAATTTACTTGTGAATTTTTCTTCAAAATTACTTGAAAATGCGGTTCAAGAAATTGCACAACTCCCTGGAATTGGTCGCAGGACAGCTTTGCGTTTAGCACTTTATCTTCTGAAACAGCCAAAAGATCACACACTAGCACTTTCCAAGTCTCTTAAAGATCTCAGAGAAAGTGTTATGTTCTGTGAAAGTTGTCACAATTTATCTGATCAGAAACTTTGTGAAATATGTTCTAATTTAAAACGTAACAAAAAAATTCTTTGTGTTGTCGAAGACATTCGTGATGTAATGGCAATTGAAAATACAGGCCAATTTCAAGGAATATATCATGTTTTAGGTGGAATTATTTCACCTATGGATGGCATAGGTCCAAAAGATTTAAAAATTAATTCGTTGGTTGAAAAAGTTAAAATTGGAGAAGTAGAAGAAATAATTTTTGCCTTAAGTGCAACTATGGAAGCTGATACAACAAATTTTTACATATACAAATTGATACAGCCTTATGATGTAAAAACATCAACTATAGCAAGGGGAATACCTGTAGGAGACGAATTAGAGTATACCGATGAGGTCACATTAGGAAGATCGATATTAGCTCGTATTCCTTTTGAATCATCTATGACAAAAAATTAATTTTTTAGTGAAACAATAAATTCATTATTGCCAAGTAAAAATTGATATTTTTGCAAATTAAAATATTATGGGACAATATCATTTTAAATTACCTAAAATGGGTGAAAGTGTAACTGAAGCAACTGTAACCAAATGGTTAAAGCAGATTGGAGATAAGGTAAAATTAGATGATCCTATTGTTGAAATTGCCACTGATAAGGTAGATACTGATGTAACTTCTGAAGTTGAAGGTGTTATTTTGGAACAGCGATTTAAAGAAAATGATGTTGTTCAAGTTGGTGAAACCCTTTTGGTTATTGAAACAGAAAAAGAAATAAATTCAATATCATCTCCTGTTCAGGATGAAAAGCCTCTTAAGCCTAAAAAGAATGAAATATCAGAAACTGATGAAATAGCTTCTATTTTGGAAGAAGAAATTGATTCAATAGAAAATTTAATAACTTCTTCGGCTGAGCCTACAAAACGTTTTTATTCTCCATTAATTAAAAGCATTTCAAAAAAGGAGGGGATCTTGAAAGATGAATTGGATAAAATTCCAGGCACAGGAAAAAACCAACGTTTGACAAAAATTGATCTACTTGATTATATTAAAAACAGACCTTTCACAGATTCTTCTAAAACTAAACCTTTTGAGCAGAAATCTGACGATTTAGCTCCATCAATAAATAATCCTCTTTTAACTGAACCACTCCTAAAGGGGCAAAATCAGATTTTAGAAATGACACGTATGGAGAAGTTAATATCTGAACACATGAAATCAAGTATAGAGACTTCTGCCCACGTACAGTCTTTTATTGAAGCAGATGTGACAGGTCTTTGGGATTGGCGTGAAAAAGAGAAAGAATTATTTCTAGAGCGTGAAAATGAAAAACTAACTTTCACCCCTCTATTTGCAAGGGCGATTATTAAGGCTCTTAGGGACTATCCTAAGTTAAACAGTAGCCTCGACAATAATAGGATAATTGTAAAAAAAGAAATTAATATTGGGATGGCTACAGCGTTACCAGATGGTAATTTAATAGTCCCAGTTATAAAAAATGCTGATCATTTGAATTTAGTTGGTCTTACTAAGGCCATTAATGATTTAGCCAATCGTGCACGAAAAAATGAACTAATGCCAGAGGAGGTTCAAAATGGTACGTATACATTTACAAATATTGGAAATTTTGGATCTATTATGGGTACACCAATTATCAATCAGCCACAAGTAGGGATTCTTGCAATTGGTGTGATTAGAAAAATGCCCTCAGTTATTGAAACTCCAAATGGAGATTTTATAGGTGTCAGAAGAAAAGTAATACTTTCTCACAGTTATGATCATCGCATAATAAATGGTGCAACTGGTGGTCTTTTTGTTAAACGTGTAGCGGAATATCTTGAAAATTGGAATGAAAATTCTCCCTTTTAAATTGGTAAATACATGAAATTAAAACTAACTAAGCCACTTTGTTTTTTTGATTTAGAAACAACTGGGACTGATGTAAGCAAGGATCGCATAATAGAAATTGCAATAATTAAAATTAACATTGATGGCACGAGAGAATCACTTGAAATAAGATTAAACCCTGGGATACCTATACCTCCTGAATCTACTCTAATACACGGAATAAATGATGAGATGGTCATGAACAAACCAACATTTAAAGATAAAGCCCAGAATATATATAATTTCCTAAAAGGGTGTGATCTCGCTGGTTTTAATTCAGACAGATTCGACATACCCCTCCTAGTTGAAGAATTATTAAGAGCAGGTTTAAATTTTGATTTTAAAAACACAAAGACAATTGATGTACAAAATATATTTCATAAAATGGAGGCAAGGACTCTGTCTGCTGCTTTAAAGTTTTATTGTGATAAGGAACTCACCGATGCTCACAGTGCTATTGCAGATGCAAATGCCACACTCGATGTTTTGTATGCCCAATTAGATCGTTATTCAGAATTAGAACCCAATGTAGATTTTTTGAATGATTTTAGTACCAGAAAAAAAACAGCTGATTTTGCAGGATTTCTAATTTATAATAAAGATGACGAAATTTGTTTTGGTTTTGGTAAGCATAAGGGGGAAAAAGTTAATGAAATACTTAAAGAAGAGCCTGGATATTTTGGATGGATTCTAAATGCTGAGTTCCCTAGATATACCAAGAAGATTTTAACAGAAATAAAGTTAAATTCAATGAACACTAAAGAATAAATTTGTGAAAATTATTTGTGTAGGAAGAAATTATGCCGATCATATTCAAGAATTAAAAAATGATAAACCGGATGAGCCTATATTATTTATTAAACCCGACACTTCAATCATTCAAAAAAAATACCCATTTTTTTTTCCTCATTTTACTAATGATATTCACTATGAGGTTGAACTTTTAGTCAGAATTAATAAAATTGGTAAGCATATTCAAACCAAGTTTGCCCCAAAGTATTATGATCAAATTGGTCTGGGAATTGATTTCACAGCAAGATCACTACAAAACGAATTAAAATCTAAAAGCCTGCCATGGGAGAAGGCAAAATCCTTTGACGGTTCAACCTTAATTGGTGATTGGTTTTCAAAGAAAGAATTTAAAAATATAAATAACATTAACTTTTTTTTAGAAAGAAATGGGACTAAAGTTCAAATTGGGAATACAAATAAAATGTTATGGAAAATTGATGAGCTAATAAGTTATGTCTCAACATTTTTTACACTTAAGATTGGTGATATTCTATTTACTGGAACTCCCTCAGGGGTTGGGAATATTTATAAAAATGATAATTTAACTGGTTATCTAGAAAGAAAGATAGCTTTTTCAATTAATATTAAATGAAAGCAGAACTTATAACTATAGGTGATGAAATTCTCATTGGTCAAATTGTAAATACTAATTCTGTATTTTTAGCGAAAGCACTAAATAATATTGGAATCGAGATTACTCAAATAACGAGTATTTCAGATAAAAAAGACGATATTATTAGTACACTTAAATTATCAGAAAAAAGGGTAAAACTTGTAATCCTAACGGGTGGACTAGGACCAACTAGTGATGATCTTACAAAACAAACTTTGTGTACTTATTTTAATGATAAATTGATTGAGAATAAAGAAATACTTGACCACATTGAAGAAATCTTCAAAAAATATGTTACAACTCCAATAAATGATCAGAACAGGAAACAAGCTTTCCTTCCATCCAAAGCAAAAATTTTTAAAAATAATTATGGAACAGCTTCAGGGATGTGGTTCGAAAAAAATAGACAAGTAATTATTTCATTACCTGGTGTACCTTTTGAAATGAAATCCTTAATGATCAACGAAGTAATTCCTAAACTACAAAATCATTTTATCCGTCCATTTATAGTTCATAAAACAATAATAACCTATGGGTTGGGTGAAAGCGCAATTGCAGAAATAATTTCTACTTGGGAAAAATCCTTACCAGATGACCTTAAACTAGCATATTTACCCAACTTAGGTAGAGTTAGACTTCGTATTTCTGGAAAAGGGCCAGACAGAAAGCTAGTAAATGATAAGATAGATAGGGAAATAGACAAACTTTTACCTTTAATTAAAGATATTTTTGTTGGTTATGAAGATGTATCTCCTTTTGAGGAAAAAATACAGTCACAATTTTTATTAAAAAACCAGACCTTATCTTTAGCAGAAAGTTGTACGGGTGGTGAAATATCAGCACGACTGGCAAAAATACCAGGTGCTTCAAAATATTTCGTAGGGAGTATTATTTCATATCAAACCCAATCTAAATCAGATTTGCTTTCTATTCCACAAAATATTATTGAAAGGAACTCGGTTGTTAGTAAACAAGTTGCTGAAATGATGGCTCAAAACGTACGTAAAAAATTTAATTCCAGTATAGGTGTCGCAACTACAGGTAATGCTGGCCCCTCCAAAGGTGATTCAGATGCTGAAATTGGAACTGTTTGGATAGCAATCTCATCAGATAAAAGAATTATAAGCGAAAGATTTATATTTGGTAAGCATAGAGAAAGGGTAATTGGAAAAGCTGTGAACAAGGCACTAGAGATGGTTTACAGAGAAATAATATAAAATTCTTATTTTTCTAAAAACAATTTTGAAACTGTTTAAAAAACAGTAAATTTGCAGCCGTATAAAATTGTAATGTCAAAAGTTTGTCAAATTAGCGGAAAAAAAGTAATGTTTGGAAATAATGTATCAAAAGCATTGAATAGAACAAGGCGACGATTTGATGCAAATATAATAAGAAAACGTTTTTTTGTTCCTGAGGAAGATAAATGGATCACACTCAATGTTTCAACAGCTGTCTTGAAAACCATTAATAAAAAAGGTATCTCAGCTGTTTTAAAAGAAGCTAAGAAAAATGGTAATTATAAGGGTTAGATTTTATGGCTAAAAAAGGTAACAGGGTACAGGTTATTTTAGAATGTACGGAGCACAAAGATTCAGGTTTACCTGGAACATCACGGTACATTACAACAAAAAATAAAAAGAATACACCAGAACGTCTTGAAGTAAAAAAATTCAATCCGATTTTAAAAAAAATGACTGTTCATAAAGAAATCAAGTAATAATGGCTAAGAAATCAGTTGCTTCGTTACAAACAGGATCAAAAAGATTAACAAAAGCCATAAAAATGGTAAAAAAACCTGGTAGCAATTCTTATAGTTTTGTTGAAACCATTTTACCGCCAGATTTGGTATCTGATTGGCTGAGTAAAAAATAGAATAAATTACTTTTTTAAGAAAAAGCTACTCTTGACAGTAGCTTTTTTTATTTTTATATATGGGAAGGCTTAAAGACATTTTTACAAAAAAGGATGAAAAAAAATTAGAAAAAGGACTATCTAATACGAAAAAATCTTTTTTATCTCGCTTAGGATTAATAGTAGCCGGTAAAACAAAAATAAGTGATGATTTCTTAGACGAACTTGAATCAATTCTTATTCAGTCTGATGTTGGAGTAGAAACAACTTTAAAGATTATTGATGCTTTGCAGACAAGAACAGCAAAGGAAAAATATCTTAGTTTTGAAGATTTGGTGAAAATGCTCTCCGAAGAAATCTCAAAACTCCTTAAAAAAACCAATAGTGAAGAAAGTGATTCAAAAAAAAATGAACCTTATGTGATTATGGTTGTAGGTGTAAATGGAGTAGGAAAGACGACTACAATCGGAAAACTTGCATACCAATTTGGTGTACAGGGGAAAAAAATCGTAATTGGAGCAGCGGATACCTTTCGAGCAGGAGCTATACACCAACTTCAAATTTGGGCTGACCGTGCAAATGCACCTCTTATAAGGCAAGAAATGGGTAGTGATCCCGCTTCTGTTGCTTTTGACACTATTCAAGCAGCAAAATCAAAAGAGGCTGATTATGTCTTAATTGATACAGCAGGACGTCTTCATAATAAGGTTAATTTAATGAACGAGCTATCAAAAGTAAAGCGAGTAATGTCAAAAGTAATTCCTGAGGCACCACATGAAGTGCTTTTAGTTTTAGACGGTTCAACTGGCCAAAATGCCTTTCAACAAGCAAAGCAATTTATTGAAGTAACTGAGGTATCAAGTTTAGCAGTTACGAAACTAGATGGAACCGCAAAGGGGGGAGTACTTATTGGAATATCAGACCAATTTAAGATTCCTGTAAAATACATTGGTGTTGGAGAGGGAATAGAAGATTTACAAGACTTTGACCCTGACAAATTTGTTAAAACATTGTTTAGGAAATAAATAATCTAAAATGAAAATTTTTAAATTTTTTTGGATTTTTATTTT
>CEOK01031218.1_pt1 | contig 39220 bp, 41 predicted proteins | sample 427001 | NCBI WGS metagenome assembly CEOK01 (sample SAMEA2591108, study PRJEB7988) | marine metagenome | isolation source: saline water (ENVO:00002010), including | reverse complement strand
ACGTTGGTCTTGTATTTCTATCTCATATCCATCTGCTTGAACAATGGGTATAAGTCTATCCAACAAATTCATGTATGTTCTTCCGCCAATATCACAATACCTTACACAACCATCCCACCTACCTAACTTGTATGCCGGCATATGATATGCATAAGGTAAAAAGTATTTTGCCTCTTCAGATATCTTACGTCTAGTGCTTGGTGCTAAACCAACAAACTTTACGTTTACTTCATCTCTGATTTCAAGAACACATTTAGCCATAGTTTATTATACTACCATTTTCGTTGTAATGTCAACATAATTTGTCTACTGCGATTATCATATCCAGGAAGTACTTCCACTTCTTCATCTAATACATTGTCAATACTTAATGCTAAATCAAGGTCATTAGCAAAAGTCTTAATATATCTAAAAGACAAGTTTTGTAAATCCTCTAATTCGTCACCATCATAAGGACCAGGTATTCTTTCAAACTGTCCTCTATATGTAATATTAAATTCATGGCTACCAAAAGATTGATTCCATCCAAATACAGCCATATACTTTGGTACTCTTGCTTGATCCGTATCAGTTACAGAAATTCCAATATTGAATGCTCCAAATGTTTGTGCATATCTCATACCAGTTGTTTCATAAGATCCTGTATTATAATACTTAGGATTGTAATATTCTGTTGTAGTGTTTGTTACAGGCTCACCGTTTTCATCATATGTAATTGTAACAATGTCATTAGAACCACCTGGTGTATATTCAATTGCTTCTTCAAACTCATATCTAAATAAACTTAAAACACCAAAACCAATTTCATAACCAATTGCTTCTTCTGGTAATAAGTCTAAATTAGCATCAACATAACTGTCACCATTTAATTCATATAATGTAGGTCTTCTATAACTGTTACCAACATTTAAAAAGAATGGTCCACTTTCAAGTCCAAATCTTAATGCATTTTGGTCTTCATTTCCTATTCTAAAACCAAAGTTATATTTCATGGCAAAGTCGGCATTAATGTTTAAGTAAGCACCATAATTATCTCTATTATGGTCACCACTTGCTGTCATATATTGTTCGTGACTTGCATCAACTCCATAACCAACTTGCAGTTTATTTGAAAGGTTAGTTTGGTCTCCTATTCTTAAATAGTCTGTGCTACTTTCATTCCAATATGACTCATACTCGCCTGTAAAATATTTTGCTTTATCTTCTGTTCTACCCAATGTAAAATATTCATTGTTAATTGCAATATTATATTTTTCACCATCTTGTACACAATCATTTGATGAAGCAAAATTTTCATCATAACAATTATCATAGTCATACTTGTAATCTGTAAAGTTTGCAGAAATTCTAAAGTCTTGTACGTCAAAATTTAACTTTGCGTTTTTATTAGTGTACAAGTCCTTTTCTTCATTGTCATTTCTCACACTATCTTGATTTACTTCCATTGCAGTATATTGAAACCAATCGCTTGGTGCAAGACTAACATATTTACTGTTCTGTGATCCAGCACTTACAGTAGCATTCTTTTCAATATTGTCTTTAATTAATACTGTACCAGCAATACTACCACTACCATATACAACACTATTAGCACCAGATATAACTTTTATTTCTTGTCCTGTTGCTAAGTCTGTTCCAAAATCATACCATGCACTACCAGGAAGGTTTGCAGGAATACCATTTATAAAAACTTTTGTATGCACCGTTTGGGCACCTCGTTCATTGTATCCTTGGAAAGCACCTTGACCACCAGCCGTCCATGTGTGGGCAGGTAATAGTACTCTTATTAAGGACATGCCTTTTAGTGGGTTCGCTTCTACTGTTTTTGATTGTTGTGCCACTACCACAACTTCCTCTATCTCTTCTGCTTTTGCATTAAATGATAGTAACATTATTATCATAACTGCAAACACAAAATATAAAGGACTAAAATTGATGTGAAAATTCCAATCCACATTACTTCTTTTCTTCATTCTGTCTCCAGGTTATTAGTTGTATATTAATTATACGTCTAAAACTGGAAAAGTCAAGTAAAAATTCAACTTATTTTAAAAAGGTGACACCCGGAGGAACTCCGGGTGTCTTGGTGCTCTAGTGGGGGATGACTAACGTTGAGCACCAGGGAACCGTTAGCATAGTGTATTTAACTTATATTGCTCCTGACATACAAGTTGTTTTGGCTAGTTTTTGCCAGTTCTCAGAATCCATTTTCTTAAGGTCTGCAATTTTAAGAACCATTCGCAAACTAATCTCTCTGACTATGTCTTGATTCTCAGTCATGAAGTCGATAATCTCCTTATCACCTTCTTTTCCGAACTTGTATTCATCAAGCATACCGTCTCTAACAATTTGGTTAATTCTAAGAAACTTATCTCTCTTAGAGTTCATTGTAAGATCCAAGTAATGACATCTTGACATAAGTGCCGCCAAGTGGTCCTTAATCTTCTTAGAACGAACGTTTTCAAAATCAACGTTAGTAATAAAGATACAACCACCTTTAAATTCAAATCTATCTGGAATACCTTCCCTACGAAGTGCTTGGGACTCTGACTTCCAAGTAATAGTTCTTTTCTTACCTGAATCCAAAGTAGCCTTAAGCATGTTCAAACATACTTCGTCAAACAACACACTATCACAGTCATCAAATACTAAGATGTTACCTTGTTGTGAGTTATTATAAAGTGTTTGGAAAAGACCAATTGGTGTAACAGAACCTTTAACAACTTCAGTCCTTGCAGGTTTACCAGCAACTTCCGTAAGCATGTCATAATCTTCTAAAACAGTTTCAACACCAAATGACTTACCAACTCCTGGAGGGCCACTTACTATCATACCCCTTACTGTACCTTCTGCTACAGCATGAGTCATTCTGTCCAAAATATCAAAACGTTCACGAATTCGCTCAATTGCTTGTTCGTCACTTTCCTCATCTTTTGGAGTGTTATCTATTTTAGGTTGTTCTGCATAAACACCTGGAGTAACATACTCCAAATCTTTAGTAGGATCTTCTATCAAAACCCTAATACTTGCAAATTTATCACCCATCACTTCAGTACCGTTTACAGTAATGAAGGCACCTTTTTTGCCAACGTTAAGTGGCTTAAGAATTGGAAATACAGTATCAACGATTTCGTTTTTACGGTAAGTACCAGTCTTAATTTTTACATAATTTAATGCGTTTGTCATAATGTCATCCCCGACGTTTATGTTTATGAGCAAGGACCTTTCCCTAACTCTTATATACTATTATACTTCTTTTTGAGTGTAAGTCAACCTTTTTACCACTTTTTTTGGTAAAAAAATTAGTCTTTTTTGATGTTTAGCATGAATAAACAGGTTTGTAAGCATTTTGCCTGCCATTTGGCATCATCAACAGCACTATGTAATGCTTCTTGGACGCCTTTTCTAGGGTCTACATCCATTAAACTGAATATAGTCCTGCTATCTCTGATTTGCCAATATGCCCAATTTGTGTGGGTGTTTAGCATTTTATATAGATTCTCAATAATGACCATATCAAATTGTGGGCCTTGACACCATATTTGGTCACAGCCTACAAGCCATTTATTAAGTGATTTTGTAAATTCATTCAGTTTAATTCTACCTTCTTCTGAAAAGGCTATATCCTGAATATCTTGTGGTTGTTTTGCCCACCATTCAACTGTGTTTTCATCTATATCTCTAGATAAAGCAGTTTGCTCGTCAACGTCTAATTTAAAGTCTAAGAATGAATGTGGTTCTTCATTTGTGTAAGGATTGAACTTTACACCACCCACACTTAATACTACTGCTTCTGGCGTTGTAGCCAAAGTCTCAATATCAATCATTGCATGGGTGGTCATAAGTATTCCTTAATTAGTGTGTTCTAAGCCGAACATTTGGTTAAAAACTTTTAGACCTTCTTCTCTGGTATAAACAGTTTCATTCCAATCTGTGCGTTCCCTACAATTCATATCGTACCAAACAGCAAAATTTTCATCAAATGTCATGCTTTCGTCGTATTTAAAATTAGGTTCCATAATTACTCCTTTTATTGAATAATTAAATTATACGAAAATTTGTGGTAAATGTCAACCTAATTATGCATTAAGTTTTTCAAAGAATTTTTCATAAAGACGTTTTTCCCAATAATATGCTTCACGTTCCCATGGTTGCTTACTGTATGGTACTTTAGAATAGTCGCCTTTTTTCCATTTTGCAGTAGTAGGTGATAGTTCACCTGCAATGAACTGTTTTGCATGAACTAATTCATGTGTGAGATTTACAAGCATTTCGTCTCTATGAAATCTGTATCCATTAGAAGTTCTTGCAACTTCAATATCAACATGACGTTTATCTCCCCAACAGTATCCACCTGCTTGTTCTTCTAGTGCATTGTATATCCAAATATCTATGCTTACTGCTCTACGAAGTTTAACAGGTAATATAGTTTCAACTAAAAGTTCTGATACACTCTCGACAAATTTTTTGTTTTTAAACTGACCCTGGATTTGTACATGGATCATATCTTGGCTCCTACACCACTGTTCAATGTCGCTTATAATAACATCATCTGAGATGTTGTCAACCTTTTTGTAAGTAATTGATTTGGATGGAATTATCCTATTACTATATCTTCCATTCCGGCTGTTCTTAGCCTTGTTATGTGACCTATTTGCCATTGTTTAGTATCTAATCCCTTCATTACACCCAAGTATTTGTTCCTGAGTAAACTGTATTGATTGCAAAGGTGCGTTAGGTTTATAACACTATCTTCACTGTCAACAAACTTTTCTGCATCTCTACTACTTAACTGTCTGTTGTAGGATTCTAAGTATTTTCTGAATGTTCTTGAACGTTCCTTACGAAGTTCAATATTTAAGTGTTCTAGTATTGCTTCAATTTCTTGTAATTGATTAAATCTGTGTTCAGTAATGCCAGGTAGGGCGGCACTAGATTTCTCTAGTGAGCCCTTAATACCGCATTCGTATTTGGCTTCCTGTAGTTCTTTTTCATAGTGGTCTATAGAATCAACTATTTTCCCTAAATCTTCTACTACTGAATTGTACCAACCTGCCATTTAATTAATCCCAATCTTCACTATCTTCGTCATCTTCCTCATGTAAACCGTAGTGTCCAACCACTGCGGCTTTTAAGGCGCCATCAAAAGTGTGTGCTTCGTCCTCTATGCCAATCATATCACTTTCTTCGTCAAAAACACGAACAAGATGTTCTGCGGCTTCAACTCTGTCTTTCTTTTGGACATAGTTTTTCATAGAGTCCCAAACACTAATTAACATTTGTATTTCTGGATTCATTAATCTAACTCCTCAATATTTGGATCATCAACTAAAGTTTCTTCGTCAACTTCAATTTCCTCTTCAATAGGTTCTTGAATATGACTCCACTCATCCATAATTACCTGAAGTTTGTCTCCACTCCAGCCTTTTCTGAACTCTTTAATTTCTTCACCTGTTACAGGAGAAACATAAGAAAGTTTATTTCCGACTTTATCCACGATACCTTTTGCTTCAAGCATTTCTAGGAGCCCACTATATGGGTCCATACCTTCTTCGTATGGGATTTTTACTTGAACACTTTCAAACGGTTTGCTGTAACGAGTTTTCATTACTTTACAAGCCGCTCTAATACCTTGTACTGTAGACACTTTATTGCCGTCAATATCTTCTTTAAGTTTTAATTTTTTCATTGCTACTACAATACTACTTGCATATATAAAGCCTTGTCCACCTGATATTTTATCATCAGGGTCAAACATGTCTTGTGATGCATAAGTATGGTTAGTTGCAATCAATCCTATCGGATGTGGTGCAAGTTGATTAACAGTATTTCTAACTAAGGCTGTTAATGCCTTTGGCTTTCTACCCATATCACCTTTCATATCGCCTTTTTCAAATTGTGCAACATCAGTTGGTGTAAGTAACATACCTAAACTGTCTACTACAAATAGCATTTTAGGTTGTTCCTCATATGGTAAATCACCATAGTTAGTTTTATAATCTTTTACAAAATCACTTATTGTTTTAGCAACATCATCTATCATGCTAACACTAACTTTGAGAAGTTTCTCAGGACTAGTGTCTACATCTAATGCTTGTAGCCAATCTTCATCAAGTGCATTTTCACTGTCAAACAATACTACTTGACAGCCTTGTAGTTGTGCATTACGCACTAAGTTACCTGAACAGATAAAACTTTTACCTGATCCGGACTCACCAGCAAACACACTTACTTTACCAAGGGGAACTCCTTTTTGGAAGTCCCCACTTATTAAGTAATTTAAAGTGTAGTTACCAGTTGATATCCAATCTTGAGGATCATGAAAGCCAGCACTGATTCCAGTGATGCTTTTAGTCAATCCTGTTCGGAACTTGGTTAAGTCAAATGGTTTCTGCATTGTACTCTCCTAAGAACGGTTGCGGATCATATTCAAAATATCATCTGCACTAGGTTTTTCACTACTTGCTTCTGTTGTAGGAGCAGGTGCTTCTTCCGCCGCTGGAGCAGGAGCAGGTGCTTCTGCTTTAGGTTCGTTAGTAACTTCAGGTGCTTTTGTTTCTGCAACTGGTTGTGCAGGAGCCGACGTTGCCGGTTTCGCACCACTACTTGCTGGAACATCTACGCCATAAGGCTTGTAGAAGTTACCCCACCTTTCCACATCATATAACTCACCATCAACTGATGCTTGGAACATTTCGCTAATTGCTTGTAGTTCATCTTGACCAGGTTGTTTTGGTAAAAAGTCTGACAATGTGTATAAACCATTTGTATCAATTGCCGCTAGTTCTACTTCATCTAAGCCACGTTCTTTACGAGCCCATTTTGATGTACTGTAGTCAGCATATTGACCTTTAGTTGTTTTCATAACCCTAAAATCTGTACCATTAATATAGTCAGTAGGAATGTTTTCCATATCTGGGTCCATTAATGCTGATTTGATAATGTTAAAGATTTGTGGGGATATAACAAAACGTCTGATTGGATTTTCAGGTGCTGTTTCGTTAAGTGGGTTTTCAGTTACAAATCCTTGGAAAATGTAACTTCTTTTTTTCCAATACTTACGACCCATGTCTTCAAGACTTGCGTCTTTAAACCAAGGACGTACCTCTGTTAGTACTGGACAAGTATCGCCGTACATTTCTGCACAAGGTACTTGTACTGTAACAGGTTTGCTTTCGCCACCTTTTACACCAGGAAATGACAAACGAATCATTTGTCTTTCTTGCCAAAAGAATGTGTTATCAGGGTCTGAGTCAGGTAAGAACCTGAGGACTGCTGATGTTCCTTCGTCTATATTCCAGTGTGGATAAATGGCGTTGTCGCCGCCTGTTGATGATTGGCTAGAACTTTTAGTGTTCTCCATGCTTGCCAATTTAGCCCTTATTTCTGCCAAAGATGCCATAATAATATCTCCTATGTATGTGCCATGTTTGTAATACTGTTTGTGTTTTCTGTATTACGAATGCCTAAGTTTACTTTCTTTGTGCCATGTTGTCAACCTTTTTATGTCTTTCGACACTAACCGTTGTCTTGTTATAATAGTATTTATTCTTCTGTTATAAAACTCTCGATAAATTTGGTATATTGCTGTTCTTCTGTAAATTGTTCTGCCATTTGTGCTTGTTCAGGACGTTGTGCAGAAAGTAAAGAAGCCTTAACTGCTCTATATTCAAATTGATTCATTTGTCCACCATTGCTTAGTTTATTACTAATACTGCCTAGGTAGTTTGCAAGTTGTGGATTTTTAGCAGTAGCACCTAATTGTGATACTTGATGTCCTAGTTTTGCTTCTGGTGTAGCAAAGTCTAAAGGATCTTCACTTATAAGTTCTTTAACACCTGCAAATTTTTCTGTTTCTATTACAGACATAATCATGCTTTCAAATGCAGATTGTTTGTTTACTAATTTGCTTAATGTTTCGTGTGCATTTCCTACTTTATCATCATAGTGTGTTTCAGTGAAATAGTCTTCTAAGTTGACTTCATTAACAATATCAATATTGTTCATGTCTTTAAGACTTTCAACTGCTTTACTGTAAGTTTTTACACCGCTTAATTTTTTGAACGTTTCTTTAATTGTGCTAATATGTTGTCTTGCAAGTTCTACATAGTCATTGTTTTCTTCATTTATAAGACCTTGCTTCTTAACATAGTTTGCGAATTCTTTTAATGTTTTTAATTCAGTACACATAGCAACAATACTTTCACCTACTGTATCGTGCATTTGTCCACCGTTATATAAATGTCTTGCCATTGCTCTGGCACCATTTAAGTTTTTGCTTGGGAATAAGAATCTTTCTTCGTTATTCTCAATGAATATCTTTTGTATGTTTCTACTTCTAGAACCACGTACTTCTTCGTTTACTGCTTTAGTATGTTTAACAATAATCTTTGTTCCACCTAGTGGTTGGTTACTTGTTTTAATACTGCCTCTCATAGAACCTAAACTTGCTTCTACAACAATAGTTTCTTCTACTGCTTGTTTTGATTCTTGCGGTACATTCATACCTGGAAGTTCATCTTTAATATCAGGATCATTCATTCTTTCTATATACTTGGCTTGTACCATTTTTTGTATTTTTGGTAAAGATTTATAATCACTGTCAGATAATTCAAAATCATCAACATCAGGATTATCCATTTCACCTCTATCAAATTGGTATCCGCTCATAGATTCGCTGTCTAACATATCATGCAATACATCAAGAGCTCCATCTAAAGGATCGTCATGCATATCATAACTAGGGAATTTTTCATAGGCAATATTACTTACAATAGTTGATGCGTCTTCTTTGCTCATTTTAGTGAAATCTTGTTTTAAGAAATATCTGACCATTTCACCGGGTTTGTCTTCGTCTTCTTCTTTTAATAAGTAATCACCTTCTGAATGCTGTTCAACATCTGACATACTAGACATTACACTTTTAACATCATCTTCAAACCCTGCTTTTTTACATGCATCTTCAATAGCACCTAGTCCAGCCGCTCCGCCTTCCTTTCTTAGTACCATTCTAATACAATCTTCAACTCCGCCTGGTCCTTCTTCTGCTTCTTCAAAATCCATTTTAGGCATATCAGCACTAATTTTTTCACCGCTTTTAGCAAATTTCATATCCATCATTAAATCAATGGCTTTATCCATTAATTTTTTAGCACCATCGTTAGAAGCAAATCCACATTCTCTCGCAAAGTCCATGCTTGAACTATAAAACATATCATCAAAATCTACTTTGTCACCTAAACTTAATAGTTTACTTGCAACCTCTTCTTCTGATTGTCCTAAATCAATCTGCTCGTTACCTAAAAAAATGTAAAGTTCTTTACCGTCTTTACAACCAACTACAGTTCTATCTTCATTAATAGGTTCAAGTCCTGCTAGTTTTCTTAGTTCATTTTGTTCTTTCATATCACTTTCTCTCGAAATGTTAATTGCTTCACTGCTTGGTTTTAATGTTTTACCAAATACTCTAAAGTCAAGCATCATTAAGTAATCTTTTGCAATCTCTGATAATTGCTTTCTTAATGTATCTGTTTGGTCAGTATTATCACTAATGCTTAAACGTATTTCTTCTTTTGGTACGTTTAGTGTAACAAGTAAATTAGGATCTTCTACAAAAAATCTTATTGCATCTGCAGGGTCACCAACAACTTCACCCATTTTATTGTAAGTATCGATTTGGAATCCATAACCTTTAAGTAGGTTAAAAACTCTATCTGCTACTGTTTTTACACTTGTTGCTTCTACTAACATTAGTATATATCTCCGTTATGTATGTATTTATCATTTAGGGGAGATTTTACAGCAATCCAACGGGCATGGGTTCATCATACTCATCCATTGGACCGTCATCATCATTGGGTCTTGTTCCATCACCAATGTTTTGATTTACAACTGTGAATATATCATCTTCGAATGTACTAATATAATTAATCATTCTACATGCAATTACCATGCTCATAACCAAGTCATCACTTTCGCCTGGTTGTCCTGCAAAACTGTTACCACGTGCAACAAAGTTTTTTAGTTCTCCTAAAAATGCTTTACTGTAAACTTTTAACTTGTTTTGTTCTACAAAACGTTTTAGTGCCAAACATCCATCAATTTTAGTTTTACTGCTTGTATGGAATCCTTTACGACCTCGTTTGCCTTGAACCTTAACTGGGTCATGTAAAAATGTTCCTGGAAATTGTTCTTCACCTGTATCTCTAATTACTACAAGTGCGGCTTCACCAATACTGTTGTTCTCTACTGTCCAATATAATTCTTTAGACCCATACTGTTTTAATTCTTTTAATATGTCCAACATAACTTTTATTTGTCCTTCAATAGGAGTTTTGTTATGACACCATTCTGCTACTTGTACCATTGTAGGTAATTCTACAACTTGTATTGCAGAGTTATCTCCGCCTGTACCTGCACTAGGATCTAATGCTAACACATACATTTTGTCTGCTGTGGGCCTTTTGTACCAACGTACTTGTCCTGTTCTATACAAGGTGTCTGTGTACTTCATATTGGCTAATAGAATAGAATCAATTAGTGTTTCATTGTATATGATAAATTCACATTCATGCTCTCTTCTAAAACGTTCTTCACCAATCCTACTCATTTCTTCTGTGGCCCATTCATCATCTCTGTCAGGATGTTGGTCCCATTTAGCCATGTATCCTTTAAACCCGTTTATGCCTACGTCACTCTCATTGCCATATTCATCCACAGTTTTTATTGCTTGGTTCCATATACCAGCAAATGTATCATCATCACTATTTGGTGTACTAGTAACAATACATTTACCACCTGTTGCTAATGTTGGTGACAGTGAAGTCCAAAACTCTTTGGCTATTCTGGGTGGTACAAATGCAAACTCATCCAAGTACACTAATGTAAGTGACATACCTCTACCAGTATTTTCAGTTGTTGTACTTGCTACTATCCTACTACCATTATCAAATGTGATACTACCTTTATTATATTCTACAACACCTGCTCTTATATGATTAGGAATACTTTCATAAGCATATCTTATACGTTGCATAATTTCTTGAGCACCAGCCGCCTTGTGAGCCGCAACTAATATGGTACTGTCTGGTTTAAACATTGCAAACCATAACAAGTAACCAGCCGCTACAGTAGTTTTACCCATCTGTCTGCCCAGCATATTAATACTGTATCTGTTTTCGTTGTAGTTTACAATTAAATCTTCTTGATAATCGAATGGTTCAAAGTCAATACCACCTCTTGTAGGGTGTTGTATGCGTACAAACTTCTTCATAAAGTGCATTGGACCTACAATAGGGTCACAACATGCTTGAAATTCTCTCAGCATGTCAGCATCATATGGTATTTTAGAGTATGCTTGTTTTACTAACTCAGTATTAACTGTTCCTTTTGGCATAACAGTATTTATCGAGTATTAAAGGTTATTATTTACTATTACGGAGGTAATCTTTTAGACGGTCTCTAAGAATGTTATTTAAAACTTCCTTATCTGTGGTCATTGATGCGTCAGGATTGACGTCTGTTTTAGGAAATTGCATTGCAGAATCGCCATCTTGTTCACCATCTACATCTATTGCAATAACTTTTGGTTCTTTTTCTTTTGGAGTACCATATGTTATGCATGGATCTTGTCCACAACCACAACTTTTAGGTTCATCATCACCTTTTGGTTCACCTGATGGTAAAGTTACTCCAACTTTTTGCAAAATCATTTTTAATTCGTCTACAGATTCTGCAGATGCATCAATACTCACAACACTACCTGGTCCATACATGGATTTCTTGTATGTGTGGCTTTCTCCATGCATTAGTTTCTTCTAGAACTTTGAGATACAACATCAACTGGCTTGGCTTCTGGTGCCAATCCACCGTGTGCTTTACCTGTAATGTTATCGTACATAGATTTGACGTCATCTCCCATAATACCATCCTTGCTAGGATAGTTACGGAAATAGTCTGCGCCTTTTTCTGCTTTGATTTTTTCTAATTCTGCTAGGAATTTTTGATTGTATGCTTCGCCAAACAAAGGTCCTTCTTTAACTTCACCTTGTTGTGCTTCATACTGGTCTTGGTCTGCGGAACTATCAACTTCATCGAGAACTGCTTCTGGAGTTTCTACTTGTCTATCTTTATCGTTAGCAAGTCTTTCTTCTGCCATTTCACTTTCAATTCTTTTTGGATTGTTTACACCATAAACAATAACGTTTTCATGGTCACAACCACATGCTACTGCTACATATACTTCTAATATTCTTTCGTTTACTGGATATTTTAATACAACATCAGTACTGCAAACTTCAGATACAATGTTTAAACCTTTGAGTCTTTGAAACTCAATTGGGTTTTCTTGTATAGGTAACCTTTTCCAAGGTGTAGCACTAACAAGATTATACTTTTGTAAAGCACTTTCTAACTTGGCTAAGTCATCTGCTGAACAATCTCTTGCTAGTTTAATTCTATAACCGTATTCTTTATTGAATGATTCAGTTATAATATCTTTAAGTTCTCTCATGTAATAACTCCGTTATGTACTTATTTATCAAAATAAGGCAAAATTATTTATTTTTGTCAGAGTTGATAATTTTAAGCAGTTCATTCCTATCCACTGCTTGTCCACCACTTGCTGTACCACTGGATTCTTTTGCATTATTATCCAGTCTACCTTTTTTAATCATTAAATCTATCTGTTTTAACTTAGAATCAATTTTACTGTCCTTGGCTTCTAAGGCTGTTTTTAACATTTTAGCGGCACTATCAAAAATACTACCTGCTTCTCTGTCTCCAACATTCATTCCCAAGTTCATTAGTTGTTGATAACTGTCAACTGCCTGTTGAGCAATGTCGTCCATCTCTTCATCATGCTCATCTAGTCCTTTTACATTTTGTAATGCAAGGTCTATCTTCTCTGCATTTGATAATGCTGTTTGCACATCCTCAATATCTAATGCTGTAACTTCTGCAACATCAAATTTTTCTGTTGCTTCTGCATTTTCTTTTGCATTAGTATCATCTATGGATGGTAAATTAAATTCTTCCTCTAGTTTCTTGGTCATAACACTATTTATTACACTTTATAGGTACTTTGTTATATTATATGGTATAGATACAAAGGGCAAATCAACTACTTCCTTAATTTGTTCAAAAAATCCTGGTCTTAAAGGATGGTCTAACTGATCCACAACATCTTCTTCTGCAAAATTATCAAATGTTCCCCAATCATCTAATCTTGATATAGAACATTCAGCATCAAAACGTTCTGTTAGTTTAACAAAATTAACAACATCATGTGCATTTGCTTTTTGGCAAACAAATCTAAAGTGTACATTTGCATCTTTTGGTTTATTATCATGCATCCATTCTAAATTTTCTATTAGTTTATTAAACTTACCAGGTCTTCTTACTACTTCATATACATCCTGAGACCCTGCGTCTATACTTATTTTGAATTCACTTATGTTTGGCAGTATTTTACTGTCAGGAAGTTGTTTACTCATTAGTAATCCATTAGTAAACAATGTTATTGTATGGTTGTCATTGGGTATCCAATTAGTAACAAACGGTCTCATTATATTACTTGCTAAAGGATCACCATTTCCAGTAAGTGTTATATGAGTTCTCTCTTTAAAATGTCGTAATAAGTTGACTGTATGCTCTGCATAACCAAGTTGTCTTTCATAATCATCACCATTTGTATGTAATATCATGTCTGTCCTACAACTTGGGCAAGAAAGATTACAACTTTCATCTACATTTACATATATGCTATAAAATTCTTGTCCTTTTTTATCTATCCAGTGTAGATCCCTCTCCATAATTCTACAATGTTCCACAGCACACCAAGTAAACTTTTTATCTTCTACATCTTTTTGTAATTCTTTTGCTAAAGGATTACTCCAAACATCTTCTAGTTTTTGTAAATCCATAACATTACATATAACAAAAGGCAAATACATTTCACAATTATCTATGAAGCATTCGCCTTTTGTTGTTATGTTTAGACTTCTATGAGGTATAGTACAGTCATTAGTAATGTTATATTTGAGTTGTTTATTCCTTTTTGCTAAAGGAATAAGGCCTCTGGTTGGTGTTTCCAGTAATTTGTAATCTATTAAAGAGGACATACATTACTTCTTCTTCTTTTTGGACTTATTCTTTTTAAGTTTCCGTGTTGGGTGTCCAAACATTTGGTCAAATCTGTGATTTCTAGCATCCACATAGTCCTGTGGTTTGTTATAAACCTTTTTAGGTACTTTGAATTCTATAATTTCACTTATTTTCATTTTAATGGTTTACTTAATTCTTCCCAACTTGTTTCGTAATCGCTATCGCCATCTGCATATCCCATAACACCTAATTTTTCATACTCTGGTACTAGTTCATCATGCAATAATCCAATCTTTTTAAGGTTAGGCATTATCCTACTAAACAACACATCTTGAAATTGTGTTTGAAATATGTTTTCTTTTTGATATTCGTCTGTGTAATCCAAATCCATACCATACTTTTCCCAAACATCATATGCTCTTAGTCTGTTTCTGCTTACAGTACAGGCTTCTAAGGCAAATTCTGCCCTTTCTAGTTTTTCTTCTTCGCTTAAAGTAGTTACGAACTCTTTTAAATACTGAATACCAAACGTAACATGTCTTGCTTCGTCTCTAATAATATATTCTAGCATTTGTTTATACACAGGGTCGTTAGTTCCGTTCTTGGCGGCATTAAAGGCGGCTAATGCCAAACCTTCAATTACTACTTGCATACCAATAAACTTTAAATCCCATCTAGGATCTGTTAATATTTTATCCAATAGTCCTTTTAATGCTCTACCAATGGGCCAACTGCGTTTTAATCGTTGTTGTAGGTACTTGTTAAATGCTTCTACATGCCTTGCTTCGTCGAAAGTTTGCGATGCGGCGTAAAGTTTTGCGTTATAGGTCGGCGCACAACTGGCTAACTGCGATGCTACCAATAATGCTCCTTGTTCTCCATGTAAGAACTGACTTGTTGCCCAACTGTTTAAATCTTTAAAAAATTCTATGCGTTTTTGTTTGTCAAAGGTTTTAAAAACTTCATGTTTATCCCATTGTGTATTTTCAAAATCAAATTCTTCATCACTAATACCTGTAAAGGTAGGTGTCCAATCAACATCTACTTCTACATTCCAGTTCAATTCTTTACCTAACTCGTACAATTTCTTAATTCTGTTATCTTGTACTGTATAGTCCCAATTGAATGACCCAGTTAAGGGTGTTTGAAAAATCTCTACTACATCAGTAGGATCTAAATTAGCCGGAACATCATCATCAAACTCTATGACGTCCCTTGGAGTATTTGTATATTTTATTTTCATTACTTTCGTCTTTGTTTCCTTTGCGTTGGTTTACGTTTTTTATTATTTCTGAATATCTGATCCTCAGTAATCACTTTAAAATGTATGCCTTTGGCTTTACACCATTCTTGAGCGGCTGTCCATTTAGCGGCGTTTACGGTTGTAGCCATCTTATCACCTCTGCCTTTGGCATTTTCAATAATAGTTTGGCTTTTTGGTTTAATCTCTATCAACTCTACCAATGTTTTACCATTCTTGTCCTGATACTGAACCATAAAGTCAGGAACATAGTTGGTAATCTTACCTGTGTAAGGATTCCTATAAGGAATCTTTACGTTCTCACTTGCCCATTTAAGTATGTTAGGATGATTATCACAAAATCTCATGAATGCTGTTTCCCAACTGCTTCTAGCAAACGGCATCTTTTGCCCTACATACTTATTAGGGTTTTGAACTACATATTGTCCTTGTGAGTAATGGGAATTACCAGCCATATTTACCTCTTACGGTCTTATAACTGATGCAAGTTTAGAATCTTTATTAAATTTGTCAACAGTTAAACCAATTTGATTTCCTTTAGGTCTTATACTATTTATTGCTTTATAGGTTTGTTCTGCTAACTTTATGCTGTCTTCGTTGAGTTCAAAGTACGATATAGGATGTACTCCTTGCTTTTCTGCAACTGTAATAAGTGCTACTGCTAAAGTTTTTGCAGTTGGTCCTGTGAAACCAATACTGGTTAATCTGTTTTCAACAATGTTTATTTTGTTTGGGTCCATGCCCTTAAAACTTTGTGGTACCATGTTTACAAGTATTTCTACACTTGCTTCAGGTAATGGAAAGTTTATTGTGTTGTTTTCAATGAACTGAACTAATTTGTCTCTACGCATTTCATAACTTACTTCGTTACCAAATGTTTCATATAAACTTTTAGAAGACATTATATTGTGCCTCCTATATTAGAACGTTGTCCAGATGGTTTAGCATCTTGGTCCGGCTTTTCATTATTTTCACTACCAGTAGAAAACTGTTCAAAGAATTGCTCTGATTGTTTTGACCTAACATCTTGTCCTTCGGCGCCACCAGTCAAGAAGTCTAAATTCTTCTGTCCCATTGCAGGATTGTTTAATACACTTCTACTTGATACAGAGCCTCCTGGGAATTGTGTGCCGGAGTCAGCGGAACCGCTTCTTAATAGTTCCCATTCATTCAAATTAAATCCTGAGAAACGTTCTAGTTCTTCTTCTGTTAGGAATTGATTGACGACAGGGTCAATACTAAAGTTTTCATATTGTATTGTCATACTAATCATTGCAGGTGATGAATCACTATGGTCTATACCATCTATTTCAAAATTTGTAATCATTGGATTGAATAATGTGTACCTTAATGCTTTTTGTCCATGAAACTTAACTACTTCCATACTTGTAATAAAGTTTCTTTCATTTGCTGGTCTTAAATTAAGTCCCATCATATCACTTTCAAATTGTCCTTTTGCAATCGCTTCTGAACCTCCGCCTGCAACTGCTGATGGAACAACGTCTGCAGGAATTCTTTTTGGTGTAGGACTATCACCTGATGTATCATATTTTCCTATAGGATTAACAAACAAATGTGCATAAGCCTTCATCAAAATAATCACCCAAGCACTATCGACTGTGTCGTATGCTGTTACATTAATTGGTTTCATTTCTGCGTGAGTAACTGTGATACGTTTTCTATTGTACTGATTTTTTACATCAGTTACAATATCAGCCGTAGGTATTTCAGCAGTCCTACAAAGACTGCTTAAAGTGTTTCTAGTTTGATTATTATTCAAAGAGGAGATGTCAACTGAACTATTAAAGTTAAAGTTGACATATCCTTGAAATTTTTGACGTACTGGGTTTATTCCTGGACTAAAACGTCTTGCGTTGTTTAAGTCAAACAAATACCCCTCTGTAACACTCTCGCCATTTGACTGTCTAGCATTATCGTCTGGGTAGCCGTTATAATAACCAACTCCCATACCATGTCTAATAATCTTTTTAAAAAGATCCGCCATCGTAGCCTCCTAACTAAAAAACGACCTATGCAGGTGCGTTTTTACCGGCTGTCGGTGGTGTTACATTAGTAAATGGATTACCTGCTTCTGTCTCAACTTGGCTACTTGTACCTACTTCATGTAATGCATTATCATATCTAATAGTTAATGATACTGTTACAGGTTCGTTTGTAGCATAGTCGGCATCGGAATAATCAGTGTTAGTAATAAAACATCCTTCTAAGAACCAAATCTCACTTGCGTCTGCAGAACTACCATCTAATGCTTCAACTTGCATGTTGAATTTGTAATCTTCTCCAGCCATAGGTGCTGTTTGTTCAAAGTGATTAAGTTGTCTACTATTTTGGGCACCAACAATTCTAGCAACAGTATTACTGATGTCGTCTCTTATAACAACTGTAATTGGATCCCAGGTATGTTTACCTTGGACATATACTTTCGAGTTATAAGAATCGATTGGAACTTCTTCGTAGTTTACTTTAGGACGAGTTACGTTCATAACGTTCTGAGTGAATACTCTAGTGTCTTGGCTTCCACCAAATCCTGATAAAAGCGATACTCTAAACCTAAACTTTAGTTTAGGCATTAAGATACCGGCTTCACCTGATGCTAATGGTACACCAAACTTACTTTTTGTTTCTGCCATGTTAGTTTCTCCTAAATCGTAAGACGCATATTATTAATAGTAGGTCTTATCGTTACTTTTATTTATCTAAAATGGGAGAAAATTATTAAACAGAGTTTTAATCAGAGTACTTTTTCCACACATTTGTAACGTCTAAATGCTTGCCACGTTCGTATGGTTCGTCTATAAGTGCATTTAATTTGTTGAATGTGCTGTTAAAATAGTCAACACCAGTGGGTAAATCCAATACGTTTCTGTGTAAATCTACACTAAAAACTGCTCTATGCTCTGGAGAAGTGTTATATGCACTATGGGTCCATTGGTTATTGAAACCAAATGTTCTACTCCAATCTATTTCAAAGTTTGCTACTTCAAAATATAAATCTCCCTCTGGTACATACAATGGAACATGAATACGCATGTAATTACCTAGCCTATTCTCTATTCCTGTGTGTCTTTTAATAACAGAGTTTGCTCTTAGCACACTAAAACTTGCTATAGGACATTCTTCAGGAGTGAATTCATTTAAAATTTTTAATGCGTTTGGTATTCTTTCTTTAATTGCTTCAGTAAAGTCATAGTGTAAATCTCTTTCTTCGTCCCACCAATGTGGTCTGTGGTCTAAGCCATAACGTAAATTACTAGCCATCCAACTATCTAAACCATGTTCATTTTCTGCTACAAGACGTTGTGCATCTGTAATTGTGTAATTACGTTGGTCTAAAACTGCTTTATATGATTCATCGCTGTCTAGTATTTGTTGAATCATTTCATGTGGAGTTCCTGTACGACCTCTAGTCATATCTTCCCACAATCCTTCTCTGAATGTATCTAACCAATCATATATTCTATCTAGTTCTGGATTAGAGCCTTCATCTCTTGCCCACCAAACTTTTTGAAAGGCATACTTTGCTCTTTCTTCATTACTGAACATGTCATCGGTCTTCATGGTAACTATTTAGTCAGTCAAAAAAAAGGCGCCTTAGAAAAGACGCCTTTTTAATTTTATGCTTTTGCTTAACTAGATCCGCTAGTTCCCAAAGTATTTTGGATTCTAATCGGAATGTAAATAAACTCAACTGCTTTGACAGGCTGTATAGCAATGTCAATGTATAGTTCGTTTCTATCGATTCTAGCCGGTGTATTGTTAGTTCCGTCACAAACTGTAACGAAGTCAAACAATCCTCTTTGAATAACTAAGTTACCCAATAGGCTATCTACAACATCTTTAGCATTGTTTCTTGTTATTGCATCATTAGGTTCAAATAAGAACGGCTTAACGATATCGTCAAGTCTTTCTCTTATGTAAACAACAAGTCTAGCAACATTAATTCTATCTAATGCAGATGCACTAGGATTAAGTGTTTTCTGTCCAAATACTGCAAGTCCTCTTCCTGGGAATTGTGCAATTGGATTGACTTTGTTTAGATATAATGTATCTCTTTGACCTTCGTTTAATGTTACTGGAACATATTCGCCTGTCGCTGGATCTACATAACCTACTGAAGTAGCATTTTGAACTAGTCCTCTCTGGAAGCCTGCCGGAGCAAACCACGGGAAAGCAACCTGGTCATTAAATGCAAGTGTTCTTAAAGCAACATGACTTGAAGGAACAACAACGTTGGTTCCGTCTAAGTTAGTTGTTAAAGCACTTGGGTAGTAAACAGCCGCGTATGGTGAAGATGAAACAAGTCCGTCCTCTCCATTCTCACTAGCATTGTTGGCGTTTGTTGCCCAATCTTTTGTGCTTGTAGCATCTGCTTTAAGTCTCATTGGTGAATCAGCAACAACAAAAGCAGTATTTCTTCTGTCTGTGCTTAATGCAACCATTTCGTCTAGCATTTCTGGGAAACCAGGAGCGGCAATAATGTTATATGCATTCACTTCACTTCTAATGTCGTCATTAGATGTAATAGCGGCTTGCATTTTAGTTTTAACTACATTATGTACTGCTTTTCTTAATCCATACATGTTACCATCTACTTTATTTCCTGATGCGTCAACCCAAACATTACCAATGTTAGTTCCGCTTGGAGTATAGTTTAACTTATACTCTTTAACGTTACCTGCTGAAGCACGTTTGTTAAAGCCTAAGATACCACTTGGGTATGCTGAAGCCGCCGGTGCGTCTGCATCTAATGAACTACTTGCTGACTGTCTGAAGTCTGCAAAAACAATACCGTCTGCTGTATGTTGGTCACTTCCATCTATAGCAACCCAGGCTGTACCTGACCACTTATAGAAATATGGGAATCTTTCAGTATCATCTGAATCTAACCATACATCACCAGCCACTAATGCTGTTCCATCTGATTGAGTTGTTGGAGCAGAAGCGGCTACATTTAAGTCTTTTGTGAAAGTAACGAAAGCAGAACCATTGTGCTCTAATAAGTCAATGTTTGCTTTTGCCACTGTCGCATTGTACCAGAATGTACCATCTGCTAAACTACCTGTCATTTTAGTTTTACTTGCTACATATGACAAGTCAGCATAGTTAGAGTAGACTTTATTTGCTGTCACGGCGCCTGTACCTAGACCAACACTTGATGGTCCAAAGTCACTGTGATTTGAAATAATTTCAACATCTCTACCTTTGCTTGATGTTAGAACGACGTTTGTATCGCTCCCGATAGAAGCAACAAGTTCAGTTACTGAACCTGCACCAAGAGCCGCGTTGATGTCATATACTGCATCCTCGGCTGTTGAGTTTGTTGCGTTCCCTGATATTGTATTAGCGAAAGTAACTGTAATAGTTGTTCCGTTATACTTAATACCTATACTTGAGTTACCGGATACATCAACACCAGAACCAAAACTTGATCCTGTTGCTACTAATGATGTGTTACCGTTATGTCTCTTGAGACTGTATTCTGCTTCACTGCCGCCATGTACTGCAATAAGGTCGCCAACTTTAACGTTTGCTGTACCTACTGCTGTTAGGGCCGCGTCAGTATTTGCGTATATAGAAGTTGCAACTGAACTAAAGGCTTTTGTTGAAGAACTGTAAAGTTTTGTTCCTAAACTTGCACCTGTGTTAGGTGTAGTTGTTTGAACAAAAATGTCTCCAGCCGATAGTGCTGTACTATTGTCACTTCTTAAACTAGGTACTGACAAATGAGAAGCAAATTGGAAGTCACCACTTGTGGCACTTGACCAACTAGTTGTTCCAATTTGATACCAGTCATTTGAATATTTTTCGTAGTATTTTAATTGAGTAGCAGTTCCACCAGCCGCTGTATTTGCCACAACTGCGTAATCGCCGTTCTGTCCAAATGCTTGACTTGGTCCACCTGTTCCTGAATTTATACTAACTGCATCTACAACAGATACGTCTTTCTTAACCCATGCTGTACCTGACCATTCTCTCAAACCAAAAGTTGATGCTGAAGTGTCGAGCCAGTATGATCCATCTGCAATAACACCAGTAGGTGCTGAAGATGATGCCGCTAGTTGACTTAAATCTATGTCTGCTCTTAGAACGTATGCTCTGTTAGCCAAACCTAAGAAACTGTGGGCCGCTAGTAAACCGTATTCGTTGAGATCATAACCATTCAACTGAGTGCTACCACTTTTATAGAAACTTGGGTTTCCAAATTGTTGTAGTAATTCACGTTGACTAGTAATTAATTTTAATTTACCTGCGTTTGCTTTAGTTGTAAATGATGCTGTACTTGTTCCATCTGGTCCAGTTTTGTCCTGAGCCGTAGCGATGATAATCAAAGGTACAGTACCAGCACCCGCCGCCGCATAAAACGATTCGTCGGATACACTAATGCTAACACCTGGTGATACTAATTCTGCCATTATAATCTCCTAATATTAATATGTTAGTACGAATATTTATCTAGAAATTGTAAAAAAGCGGTATTATAAAACTACCAGGGTACAAGGTTTTTGTAGGTTTTGATAAATATAGAAATTTTTTTTAAATTGCTTTGATTTTGCTGGAAAAGATATTATTATGTATGGTATTTACCTTTTCTTCTAAATCTGCTAGTGTTCCTGAGTTAGATATTTCATAATCAAAATTGTATCCAACCCATCTCCATTCACTTGCATGTACACTTGCAAAACGTGTTTCCATTGTATGTTTTGCTGGCACACTACCTTGATTGGCGTGTACGGCTGTTTCATACCACTCAGGCAAGTCTTCTCTAATAACATGAATAACAACACCATCTAATTGTTTGATTAAATCCAATTCATTCTTGAATCTACAATCACTTACCACAACTATTTGGTCTTGTGGATTATTTTTTCTAATACGATATTCTAAACTGTCTAACCAAATGTCTTGATTAAAGTGAGTACGCATGATATCTGTACCCAACAGTTGTAATGCTAAACGTGGTGTAAAGTTGTCTATGCCTAATTTTCTTGTCCAATATATGTCTGCTGTTTCTCTAAAGTCTCTACTTGGTACAGTATCACCTTCCAACATGTGTCTATCCCAACCAAACACACTAGCACATAAATCTTTTAAAGGTGCCGCAAAACTATCTTTTACTGCTCCTTTGTCTACGAACATTTCAGCAACAGTATCTTTGCCACTTCCCATAAATCCTGTTATTCCTATTATCATACTATTATATAGTCCTTATTTTTTTATTTAAACAGTTTTCCGGTTTCATACATTTCTCTAATATCGTCCCATCCTAATTTTCTATTAACATGCAATCTAAATGTAACTCTTGGCGTACCATTTGTAATAACTCTGTGCCACTTGGATAAATTTACAATATAAGGATTATGCATACCAACATGCTGACTCATTTTAGTTATATGGTCTTTATAAAGGTTTTCATCTAATATGTAATCAGTGTGTAACATCATTCTTAATTTGTCTAAGTACTCTGCATCTGTTAAGGTATGACCACCTGTCCAAAAAATTCTACCTTTTTCATGATGTATTAGTCTTTTCTCTGCACTTTTATCATAGTCGGTATATGTATCAATGTCTGTGTTTTCAAATTTAGTTCCGTCATTAATTGCTTTACTTCTCCAAGTATTAAAAAATTTATTCCTTAACTGGTCATATTTTTCTTGTAATGTATCACTTATTTCTGCAAACTGTATAATACTATCTTCTATGTCTCCAGTCAATCTAAAATTCATTACTGCGGGCCAACGTTGTGCCTGCATTGGTTCTGGATTAATATGAAAACCATGTGGTACTTTAACTGGTCCTTCTCTATGCCAAGCACTAGTTTTGTTAAAACACAATATTGTTATAGGCGGTGATGCTCTACCATGACTGGTAAATTTATTATCAAAGAAATTTTCATTAAAGGTGTCGTATAACCACTCCCGAACTCTATGCTTTAATTTTGTATCTGTTATAGTTGCTAGTCCATTAAAACGTTCTTTGTCCGATTGGTTAACATGTTCACCCATTTTGTTGGTTCCAATTTGCCAATTGTTCCATGTAATTTTAGAATTTGGAAATCGTACTTTTACTTCTTGTGGAAACTCATAAGCATTAACTAAATCTATATCTTCTTGTAAAAGAAAATCTTCTGCCACAAATGGTATTTTAAACTCTTTGCAATCTATGTAATAATTATTGCTCATTTAATAAGTTTCCTTCTTTATGTAAGTCCACCCAATGTTGCATTGGTAAATTTTCATTACACATAAGTCTAAAACTTATTCTTGGTTCTGTTGCTCTGCTGTTCTCAACCCGATGCCAAGGATTAGGATGTGTATCCATATGACCTAAGTTTAATAAAAAAGGACAATCATAATTTACTTTTCTATCTATTTCAGTAACATTTTCATCTATAGTCATTATAGCATCACTGTAAAAGTTACTTCTTATATTTTTATTTTCACACCACTGTACATCCTGTTCGGGTGTTCTTGATTTATATAACTGTTCGATAGTATTTATCACAAAATCGTTCGGTTGTCCAAAAACAATATCACTGTCTTCATTTGCTTTAAATTTTATATTAAGTACGCAACTGGTTCTGGCAAAGCCTTCATCTGTTTTCGTCCAAGGGTAAAATCCTTCATAATGCCATCTAGTTGTTTCACTAGGTTTGGTCATTACTAATGTTGCAGGAAATGATTTGTTTGGTCTTTTATAATATGCTTGTGTAAAAAAATTATCTGGGAAAATATCCAATGCCCATTCTTGCATAAGCCTAGATATCTGTTTATTTTTTAGAAATCCTATTTGTAAGTTAGGTGCTTCTTCGTTTGTAGTCCAAGCAATATTTGTTGCTTTGTTAAAAACTTCGACTGCAGGCTGATGCCCGTCTTGTAAATCAAAATCAGAATCCAACAAAATATCCTCTGCGGTAAAAGGCAAAGGATATTTTAATAATTCTGGTATATCAAAATATGTGTTCACTCACATATTTAGTATGATTTATTTTAAGAGAAGACCTTTTTCGTTTAGTTCTTCAATTTGTTCAAAGGTAAAATCTTTATCTGAACACATTAATCTCATGCTAATTCTTGATTTTTCTTCTGATAAAACTATTCTATGATATTTTTGTAAGTTAATGATATATGGATTTGTATATCCAACACGTCTAACAACTGGTGTAACTTCTCTTTCTTCGTATTCGTTGCCTTCACCTAAGAAGCCATCTCTACCTGTGTACACACCAAATGTATCGCCTGTGTCATCTGTAACAGCAACTCTTTCACTACCTGATTGAGGATCTGGATGTTTAACCATTAACTTATTAAGTAATGTTTGTTCTAAAGCATCTATGTCGTTTGATTGTTCACCAAATTCAACTGCTGTGCCTTTATCATCTCCCCAAAGTTTAAAGTTAATAGCATATTGACTTCTATTTAACTTTAGATATTCTCGTTGTTCTGCAGTATGATGTTCTGCATAACCTTCTCTATGATAGTGTGAATTCCATTGAAACTTTATAAGTGTTACAGGAAAAAATCCTTCAACTTTCTTATCTAACATATCTATAGAGAATGTTTCATGAAAATAATCTCTCAGCATGTGTTGATATTTTTTAGTTCTAATGTAACCAATTGTTCCTGCTGGTCTACCAGCACTTGAAGTTACATTCCAAAGTATGTTTGTTGATTGGAAGGGTTTTGCAAATTTTTGTTGTAATCCAAATTCTTCAGCAAACTCTAAATCTGTGCTATCAAATATTTCATCTGAAGTAAAAGGCATTTCAATAGGTAAATCTATATAGTAGCCTTTGTTGTCCTCTGTGTTCTGGTCTCCAGCATTTTTAATAACAGGCATGGTGTTGTATTTCCAGCCATCAAATGTGAAGTCATTTTGTTTTATTGCATTTTGCATATTTGTCTCCTACAACAGTATAGTATCTATTTATCTGTTTATCCCATTACAAAGCCTAAAGGTGCATTTCCTTCTTCCATATTATGTAGTCCAGCAATCAACTGATCCATCTCTGTCAGTGCTTCTGCCTTTAAGGCATCACCGTTTAATGTAGTTGATCCACCTGGTCCTGGAAGTCCACCTGGAAATTTACTTCTTGCTTCGCCTAACATCATTTTACTTTGTGCTAAGGCAAAGTTTGATAGCCAATCAGCCGCATAAACATCTTTTATTAAAACACTTTCTGGTATAAAATTGTTGACTCCAACAGCAATATCTTCTTCATGTGCTACGTTTCGTAATATGGTTAGTTCTTTTGTATTTCTATTAAAAGTAAAATTGTACTCACTACCAAATACACGACCAATGGTTTCTTTGTATTGTGCAAATGCATCAAATACTGCAAGTCCACCTATTTGTCCTGCTTGTAGCATGTACATATTATTAAAGGCAACATCAAATGGATCAAAGTTAGTACCGCCACCACTGTTAGTACCAATACCTCTTCTGTATAGTCTTTTAACATCTATAACTTCATCAGGTAAAGTGTATTTTGTGACGCCGTCTAATGTTTGGATAAAAATAACTGCTTCTTCAACACTACCACTACTTAATTGTCTGTACTTTTGTATAGATTTATTAATAGCAATGTCGTAATGTTCTCTATCTAACTCAACATCAACCATGCCGTCAGCCAACCTAAGTTGAATCTCACGAATGATTTCGTCTCTGTTATTATATCCTATTTGGTCGATTCTCTGTGCCATACTACTATTTATCACTTTTTGCTTTTAAAAGGCTTTAAGTATGATAGTAGTATCGTTTAATCTTCCGTTGAGTTTGGTAGGTGTTGTTTTTATTTCTTCGAATGCTTTAGCAAATCTTGTTTTAGCATTTCCAGTCCAATTATTAATTTGTTCTGCAGGTTTTCTTAGTGTTTTTTGCAAACTAGATTCATCGTCAAAATCTTGTATAGTAGTTCCTTTAACCATTAATCCTGCACCAGGTCTGCCTAATCCACGTGGGTCTTTGCTCGTAGCATGGTAGACTCCTACTTTACGAGTCTTTGTATTATACACCCATAGTTCGTTAGCATATACGACGTCTGTGGGCGATATAGATGCTATTCCTAATGTTCCATCGTTGACTTGAAACTTCATTTTCTTAATAATGCTTTCTTTACTTCTTGCTCTAGGTTTGCGTTGTTTTCTATTTGCTTTACCAGTAAGTATTATAGCATCACAGGCGGCATTAATTTTTTCAAAGAAAGCAACATAATCCTTCTTCATTTTTTTATCCATAAAACTGTATGCTTCTTTTAACTGTTCACATGTACCTGCTAAATTTTCTTTTGCTTCTTCAGTTATCATTTCATACTGACCTTTAACTATTTTAGCATGTGCTGGTTTTATTACACCACCACCAAATATTTTCATATCTTTTTCAGGATCAAACTCTTTAAGATTAAATCCTTCATCCACATATTTGTCTAATAAGTCGTCCCAATCACCACAAAGGTCTGTTACTTGCATAAGCATTCTTTCTTGTATGCTAATTTTAGGTGCTTTTTCTTTTTTCTTTTCTTGTTGTTCTTCTACAACTGTTAATCCTAATTCATGGTATTCATCTTTTTTCTTATCGTAAAACTTTGCTAAACGTTCTGGCATGTATCCTAACTTTTTCCATAACCATGCATACTTGGCACTACTGCTAAATCGCCAATCAGGATTTTTTAGTATAATCTTAATTTCTTCAGGTGCCCAACCACTTGCTTCTTTAACCCATTTCCTATATGCGGCAACACCATCCTTTGTAGATATTTCAGAATGCACAAAGTAGTCACAAGAGTTAAATGCTTTCTCTTGTTCTTCAGGATTAGTCAAACCAATGAACTTTTTCCAGTCAGGTTCCCTGGTTACATAAACGGTTCTTTGTTTTTTCTTTCTAGCCATTTTTTATTGATTATACTCCAAGTCAATAATGCTAGTTAGTATAACTTCAAAAAATTTTGTTGTCAATTGGTAAATTTTGATTCAAAAGGGAGATTTTATAGTTTTTTTGCTGTTAAACCTACATTTGCAGATGCAACTCTTGTTTCATTATCAAAAACTTTGCATTCATAAAACATATGATTAAATTTTCGTCTTACTAATTTTGCTTGTAGTGTTAATTTTGTTCCTGGAAATACAGGAAATCTAAATTTACATTTGTCTACACTTGTAACAAAAGTAACATAATCTTCATGTTTAACTGTGCCAACTTCTTTGCCTGCTAGATATAATGCATGGAGACCAGCACATTGATTCATTCCTTCGATAAGATATACACCGGGCCAAATTTTTACATGTGGGAAGTGTCCTTCTAATACAGGGTGGTCATTTTTTACTAAAAATGTTGCTTCTATTTCTTCATCATTAATAATAGTGTGTTCATCTATTAATGCAATAGGATGTCTGTGTGGTAGTTCCATATCTGTATTTATGGACTGGTTTGTATGGAGTCTATATATTCCTGAATCATATGGGTTTGAATTCAGTTACTTCACCTTCATTAACCCATTGCACAGAATTATATACAGTATGTTGCTTTATGTTCATTACTTTAGTCCAGTAATTGTCCCAGTAATCATTCATAAAATTTGTTTTAGATGCATCTTGTGGTACTTTATGATATGTAGCAGTCAGTTTAGGAATCCATCCTCTACTGTTATTAAAATCTTCATTAAGTCTTTTAACAAAACGTTCCGCACCACTAAATGTTATGCCATGTTTGTTACGCCAACTTCTAACAATAGCACCTTTAGTTTGACCTTGCAATCTATTTCTTTCTTCATTAGGAAATGTATATCCATACTCTTCTGGATTTCTATCTATTTTACTTCCTGTTTGTTGAAAATTTTGGTCTCCAGAAGTTGTAACATCATGTTTAGATAAATCTCTAATATACATAAAGTTTACCATTAAATAATCTAAAGGATTAAATTTTGGATCAAGTAATTGTTCTCTAAACAATTTTAAACTTTCATTAGAATCTTCAGGTAGTCCAACTACAAAAGAACTAAACAGTTGTACTTTGTCTTTGAATATTCCGTTCTTAAGTTCCCACAAATATTCAAACTGTTCTAGTGGATTCCAACCTTTGCCTATTAAAGGACCATTAAGAGGATTCAAACTTTCTATACCATAATGAGGATTAAATAATCCGCAGTCTAATAAAACTTGTTCTTGTTTTAATCTATGTTGTAAGTCTAATCTAATAAATGCACTTAACTCTAAAGGGATATCTGCATTGTGTCTAGCCTCTGCTATAAGTTTTAATTTGTCTGTATCTTCATTAAATGTATCATCCATTACCCAATATTTGTAAATGCCATGTTCTTCCCAATTACGTTTAAGTTCGTCTTGTATTAGACTTTGTTTTCTAATGTAAGAACCTTTTTCTTTGCCTAGTAGTCCAAAATTACAGAAACTGCAACTAAAAATACATCCACGTGAAGTTTCTAACGGCATTTCATCGCCAGGTAAAATTACATCTTCATCACAAAAACTCATGGTACTATTTTTAATATCTAATCTACTACCTCTATCTGTATATGTGGGCCATTCTTTTCCTTCTTTGATGTCATCTAACATTTCAAAAATTGTTGCTTCTGCATATCCAATGTTTATAATATCCATATCTAACATAGGACTATCAAATTTTGGATCTAATAAAGTATCTAATGTGTGAGGACTTCCGCCGGACACTAGTTTAGTATTTGGATTTATTGCATTTATCCATTCTTTAACTTTGCGTTGTCGTTGAGGAGGCATATACAATGAATGAAATAATGCCCAAGGGTTCCATGAACTATGAAATGTTTGACTAAAGCCAACCATTAAAGTGTTGTCTCCAACAAATTTTTCAAATAATTTTTTAAAGTCGTCTTCTGTAAAATACCAATAGTGTATTACAACTTGTACAGTATAACCTTTTTTGCGTAATTCATGTGCAAGTTTATACATAGCATAACTTCTTGCAGTATGATGTGCAGAACAAAATTCATTTTGGTCAACATAGTGATATACTCTTTCATCCTCAGGAGATTCTTTTTCCACAAACTGCAAATAATCTGCATATTCTTCGTCTGTAAATTGTTTGAATCCTTGTTTTTCGCCTATACCACCAGCATAAACACTAGTGCCTGGTATTCTTCCTTCAAAATACCATATAGCAGTAAGGTCATCTGCAAATAGCAGAATATCTACTGGTGATTTCTCTGGATTGAATTGTTCTAACATGTATGTACTTATCGTATTTTTAGTCTACAAAAGCACGTTCAAGAACAAAGTCGCCTGCCTCTCCTAAATTGCCTTCTATAAATCCTGCCTCTTCAAAATAGTCTCTGCATTCAAAATTCATATCAGGTCCGCCACATACCATTACTCTGTCTGTATCTCTATTAAATCCACCATTAGTAAATTCTTCTATGTGTTCCCAGAATCTACCTTTACGAACATAATCTTCTTGAGTACAAGTATCATAATATGTTAAAGAAAATGTATTGCACATTTCTTGTATAACATCTGTGTATGTGTGTTCTGAATGTGTTCTTGTGGTATGTACTAGTATTACATTTTTAAATTTTTCATATGTTTCAGGGTCTCTAATTATACTCATAAAAGGTGCTAAACCTGTACCTGTGGATAACAAGTATAAATTATCTGCTTCAGTTAAATTATCAATCGTTAGAGTGCCCGTACATTTTGGCATACATACAACTTCATCTCCGACTTTTAAATGCTGTAAACGACTTGTAAGAGGGCCGTCTGGTACTTTTATACTAAGGAACTCTAATTCATCTTCGTAGTTTGCACTTGCAATACTATATGCTCTTAATAAAGGTCTTTCTTCCCCCATTAATCCAATCATTGCAAACTCACCATTTTTAAAACGGAATGTTTGACTTCGTGTGGTTTTAAAACTAAATGTTTTGTCGGTCCAGTGATGTACCCATGTAACTGTTTCTGTGTTCAATGTTTGGTCGCCTTAAATGATTCTATCATTGCTTTTCTAACTTCAGGGTCTTTCATTTTATCTAAGTATTCTGTATTTAAATCAAATGCAACATTATGTTCAAATTTACTTAATAAACTTAAATCATCAACACCCATCATTGTACAAATCTCTTCAAATGACAGCATGTCAAGTCCTTGTTCTTTTGCATCAAGCAATATATCTAATATTGCTTGGGTAATTTTATCTTCTAAATCTATTTCATCGCTCATAATATACCAAGTGGTGGAGCGGACAGGGGTCGAACCTGCGACCTTCTGGATGCAAACCAGACGCTCTCCCAACTGAGCTACCGCCCCAAACTTTTATTTATTAAATCAGTTTGGCGGAGAGAGAGGGATTCGAACCCTCGATACAGTTACCCGTATAACACCTTAGCAGGGTGCCGCTTTCAACCACTCAGCCACCTCTCCTATTCCTAGCAGTATATATGCTTTCACGTTGTTTGTCAAGAAGTTTAGAAAGTGATAAATACTACATTATGCCAAGATTACAACTATGGAACCAACACAAAACCAATGACTATGGCTTTATAGACAGAGTCGTTGCCGAGCAGATTAATGCAGGTGGAACAGGAGTCTTTGTACACAAATACATAGGCACATATACTGATGACACCAGTGCTAGTACAGGATCAGGCGACTTGTATATACAAGATGTTTTGTTTTTGGAAAATAGAGATAGAAAGTATGACACAGACATATATGAACTTAGAGGTGCATATAATATAGCAGACCCAGATTTTGATTTAACACAATTTGGTATGTTTGTTAATAACGACAGTTTGTTTATGACTTTCCACATGAATACATGTGCAAGTTTACTTGGTAGACGTTTAATGGCAGGTGATGTTGTTGAATTACCACATTTAAGAGATGATTTACTTTTAGGTGGCGGTGAAGCAATAAACAGATATTTTGTTGTAAGTGATTGTGGCAGACCAGCAGAAGGATATGATCCTAGATGGTGGCCCCACTTATGGAGATGTAAATTAACAAATATCACAGACAGTCCAGAATACAGAGATATTCTTGGTACTGGAGAAACTGCAACTGACTTAAGAAATCTATTAAGCACATACAGTACTGAAATTGCTATTAGTGATAAGGTAATGGAAGTTGCTAATTCAGATATGCAATATGATACAGGCTACTATGAAGGTGGTCATTTATATGTTGATGAAACCAGCGATGACAAACCAGGTATATATTTCCCTGGAGATGGATCTGCTCCTAACGGTATAAGTATAGTAGGTAGTGGTAATTCATTCCCGGTGGGTATGAACAATGGAGAATATTTCTTAAGAACAGACTTTGAACCACATAGATTATTTAAGAAACAAGGTAGTAGAATGATTAAAGTCAGCGACGATAACAAAAAGGCTTGGAGTGCCGCTAATAGAATACTTACATCATTCATTAACAATGATTCAATTACTACAAACACAGATGGTACAACTCAATCTGAGAAAACAAACCTCAGTAAAGCAGTTAAGCCTAAGGCGGATAATTAATGGCTAATTTGGATTATTGGTATGATGCACAACTAAGAAGATACTTAGGACAGTTCATGCGGATCTTTAGTGATTTTAAAGTGTCAGAAGGCAAACGAGCAGGGTCAACTTTTTATAATAAAGTTCCTGTAAGATATGCTGACATGAGCAGAATGGTAGCACATATCATTAGGAAAGGAAGTGAGAATATGGTTAATTCTACTCCTTTTATTGCTTGTAGTATTAGTAGTTTACTAATTGCTAGAGATAGAACACAAGATCCAATGTTAATTAGTAAAGTACAAATTGCTGAAAGACAGTTTGATAGTAGCAGTAATGCATACAAAACAGATAGTGGTTCACAAGGATTTCCAGGTAACTTATACAGCACAGATAGATATATGCCTGTTCCGTATAATTTAACAATGCAAGTAGATATTTGGAGTGGTAACACAGACCAAAAACTACAAATATTAGAACAAATACTTGTACTATTTAATCCAAGCATACAATTACAACAAACATCCAATCCAATTGATTGGACTAGTATTTTTGAGGTAGAACTAACAGATATAAATTGGTCAAACAGAAGTGTACCAGCCGGCGTAGATGAAACAATAGACGTTGCCACCCTAACATTCACTTTACCAATATGGATTAGTCCTCCAGCAAAAGTTAAAAGACAAAAAATTATTAATACAATTATTACTAATATTTACGATACATCAAGTGTACAAGACTTAGGTTACGATGATGATATATACGACTTCTTTAGAACAGTAGACAGTCAATTTGAATTGCATACTGTTAGTCCAAATAACTATTTCTTACAAATTGCAGGAACTGAAGCAACATTATTTAAAACAGGACCTACAGAAGGTACAAGTTATGATGATGGTACAACAACTAAAGCAAATTGGAATGATTTATTAGAAGTTATTTCTCCACAAGGTAGTCAAGGTAGTTTATCTAATGCAAGTGTATCTATGAGTGATATACCATTAACTACAGGAAGTACATTACAACTTAATCTATCTAATGATGTAGATGCAACAACTAATTTAGTAAGTGGATTTATTGCTAGAAATAGTATTGATCCTGCTAAACTAGTTTTTACAGTTGACAGTGATACATTGCCTACAAACACATTAACAAACGTTACTAAAATTATAAACCCAACTGCAAGTTATCCAGGCGATGGTACATTAGCCGCCGCGGCAACTGGACAAAGATATTTACTTACAGAAGAAATATCAGGAAGTCAGTGGGGCATATCAGCAGACATCAACGACATAGTAGAATACAATGGTTCTGCATGGACTAAAGTATTTGATGCTAGTGGTGTTACTGCTGTTAATTACGTTACAAACACATTCACAGGAAAACAATTCAAATGGCAAAACGAAACTTGGACAAGCAGTCACGAAGGGACATACAACCCAGGGTTTTGGAGAATCAACGTATAGATACTCCAAAAAGTATTATAGAAACATTGAATCCTTTAACAAATCTGAATAGGCATAAAGGCATTAGTGCCGCAGGTGTTTTGTTTTTAGCCAAAGATACAGGTAGATGTATGTTCCAATTACGCAACTCAGATAAAAGACAAAAACATACTTGGGGATTTTGGGGAGGCATGATTGAAGGGATAGAATCACCATATGAATGTTTACAAAGAGAACTTTTAGAAGAAATTGGTCTTGTTCCTGAACTTAAAAAACTAAATCCGTTAGATGTATATCAAAGCAAAGATAAAAACTTTATGTATTACAGTTTTTGTTATGTAGTAGAAAAAGAATTTCAACCAACATTAAATGATGAAAGTTGTGGATATGCTTGGGTAAACATTGGTCAATGGCCCAAACCTTTACATGATGGTGCTAGAAGCACTTTAGGACGTAACAAAGGCACAAGTAAACTGCACACTATATTAAAAATAAATATGTGATAAGTAATAGCATGTCAAAAGATATTATAAATTTTGATGCTATAAGACTAACAACGGAACTTAACAAATACAACAGACACAAGGCAATACCCAATTCCTTTTTTGACGGCACCTTTACAATATTAGACGTAAGAGATTTATACGATAGTCTATCTCCAAAAGTACAAAAAATAGCAGATACACTGATTGAACAGTATAACGTAGACGTAAAACAAAGTGAAGAAGGACTTTATAAAAGTTTCCTAAATGAGTATAAAGCATTTTTAAGAAATCAACACACTCGTCAAGAGAAGTGGAAGTACCCACCTGTGATGAAAAAGTACAGAGCAAATATAAATCCTGTGAGAGCAATATCTTATGACGTCAGAGAAATGGCTTATGCTTACAAACCAAATGATGACCATCATGCATGGTTAAGTACATTAATTACAGAGCCTAATTTTTATCACAGAGTTATCCAAGACATTATAAAAGATAGACAAAAGGTAGATAAGATTTTAAACTACTATATTCCAGTATATCAAGTTGCAAAATTTAAAATGCCAATGGAAATAAAACATTTACAAACATTAAGAACAGACTTACTGGAATATGCTAAATTATTTACAGAATTTAGAAACTACGATCCGGACGATTAAGGATAAATATTATTATGAAGTCAGGCAAAATTATACAGATTGCGGACCTAATAAACGATAAACTTCGTAAAGAACAGGAGTTAGAGTTTTATGAACAAGAATTGCAAAAATTACTTTTGCGAATGTCGTTTGTTCGAAGGGAAATAAACCTTACTAATGTAATAATTGATATGATTGAAAAAGAAGAAATTCCAAACATATTAAAAAATATTAGTAAGTATGAAGTTTAATTATTTGTAAAGTTTTCTTATTTCGTTGTTTATAAGTGGAGCATATATTTTTACAGGCTCTTCTTTTCCTTTTACAGTAACTTCATCCAGTTTTAAACATGCAATATCCGTAAGTTGCATGTATGTAAATTCACTTATTAATATAGGAGTGTCTTGTTTTCGGGTCTCGGCTTCTAATCTAGCACCTAAGTTTACAGCATCTCCTACAACACTATAATCCAATCTAGTTTCTGCACCCATATTACCAACAATACATGTACCTGTATTAACACCTGTGCCAAACTTAACTCTTGGTAAGCCTAATTTTTCCATTTCTTTTTCTAATTCATCACCTAATAATTCAATTTCTATTGCTGTTTTTACTGCCATCTCAGCATGATTTTCACAAGGTATTGGTGCATTCCAGAATGCCATTATACAGTCGCCCATGAACTTATCTATCGTTCCACCGTTGGCTAATACTATGTTTGACATCTTATCTAAGAAACTGTTTATAAGTTCTACTAATCCTTCGGGGTCGTCATTCTTCATATACTGTTCTGATATAGGTGTGAAGCCGACTATGTCTGCAAATAAGAAACTCATCTCTTTTCTTTCGCCACCTAATTTCATTAAACTAGGATCTTTTACTATCATGTCAACATAATCTGGTGAAATATATGTGCCAAATTGTCCTTTGATTTGCTGTCTCAACTTGTATTGCTTGTAAAAATTATTAAAAGCACTTTGAGTAAACACTAAAAATCCACTGATTACAGGAAAAGTTGCGTCCATTAACACTAGATGATTAGTGTAAAACCATACACTTGCATAGGCTTCAGAACCCAATATCAGCATAGAAATTGGTGCAGTCCATAGTAAAGGTAGTTTATACACCGCGATTCCTATTAATATCATGCCCAATAGTGCTCCTAAGAGCTCATATAAAGCACTTAATTCATTTCGCTGTATATTTGATCCATCGATAAAATTCTGTAGCATATGACCCTGTATTTGTTGCGGATACATCAAACCTTTTGGAGTAGGAACAGGGTTTTGTACACCTTCTGCTGTTACACCAATGATAACAAACTTGCCTGTAAGGTCTGGTAGGCTGTTTATGTCTACATATTCATATTCTTTAAATGTATTATTAAAACGTATAAATGCTGTTCCATCAGGTTGTGTTACTATAGGATCAAATGGTGGAACTGCAAATTCTTGTATTCCAATTTCAGATGTTTTTAACATATAACTAGGCTTTTGTGTAAATGTTCTTAACATTTCAATAGCAAAACTAGGATATATTTTTTCATTAACAGTGATTGCTAATGGGTAAGTTCTCGTAACTAAATCAGGTTGTGGTGCTGATGCAAGTACACCTATGCCTTCTGCTTGTTCTTCAAGTATCGGAATGTTTGTTACTAGATTGGGCCACTCTAGCAAAGATTGGGTCGGATTTGTAGGGCCTATCGTCCCTGTACCAATGTGCGGACCTGAACTCCTCACTCCTCTGGTAGATGGGGTCTGGCTTAAAATTATGCCGTTCCCTTTCAGCCACGATGCTAGGACTTCGTCCCCTCCGAATCTGTCCGCCTCCGGAAACATCACGGTCATTCCAATCATACCAGCATTGTTCTGTCTGATATCGTGTATTAGTTGTGCAAAATTCTGTCTGGGCCATGGCCATTGTCCCCATTGTTGTAAACTTTTTTCGCCGATGTTAATAATAGTAACTTCTTCACTATTCTTTTGTTCATCTAAACTTTGTAATGCATCAAATGTTTGTAATCTTAAACTTTGTAATGCGTATGGATCATATACTTTTAATGTCGTAAGTAAACAGATTGTAAAAACAACTGCCCATCCGCTGTATAACCATTTCATGCATGTATTTATTTTACTATTTAATTCTGAGTAATATTAATTGTACAACCGCCTGACGTTTGACATGTCTGCGTAAGATTGTATGTTTGTGCTGTAGAACTATTTTGTGTTAAATTTAATGTTGTTGGTTGACTACCGTATAAATTTATTGTGGCATTGTGAGCACCATTTCCTTTTTGTACTCCACTAATTTGACTACCATTTTGATAACTTTTAAAGTTTACAGTTTTATTTCCGTCATTAATTTGTTTCCACCATACATCATTATTATCAGCATATATCCATATGTTTGCTGTATGATATCCTGGTGTGTTTGTATTACCATTTGTTTGGTAACCAGCAATAACATTATTGTCTCCGTGATAGTCTAATACTGCTTTGTGTCCACCATGCTCTTCACCATCCCATGTGTCAAAGTTAGTGTCATTTATATTATTTAAACCAACACCTTGACCCCATCTCATTAAATTATTATCTCCCCAAAAGTGGAAACTTGCTTCTGAGTATTGACAGTTATTATCCTCTGTACATTTTTGACTTATTTCTATTTCATTGTCTAGACCATCTACGTCTCCACAAAATGTTGCATTTGGGCAATTAACTTTTCCCCAAGTACTTGTAAATCCTGCAAAGTTATTCTGACCTACTTGCGTAATTTTTACACTATTACCATCACCAGACACAGAGAATTCAACTTCATTGTCTTCCCCTAGTTGTCCAATCCACATAGTTAAATTATCAACATTACCATATTGTAATCCTAAGTCTAAATCAATATGTTGATTTTTACCTTGTTGGTCAATATTCAAAACCAAGTCATCACCAATCTGGTCAATGTGTACATGATTGTGTTCTGGTCCAGCAAATGCATCAAAACTTGCTGTTGCACAAAAAATTGTTAAAATTGTTCCTAATATATATTTCATTAATCTACCTGTATAATTGTAATATTTGTTCCGTCACAGTCATTAAGACAAATTATTGTGTCTTTTAAGTTACTATCTTCTATAAAGATTCTAGCACTATTTCCTGGCTGTTGTTTAATGCTTACAGTATTAGTTACTTGTCTAAAGAAAAATATTCTTCCATCTTCTATGATAGCATTGAATTGTGTTTCAGGATCAAATCCTAATGCAGTTCCTTCAATATTATCTGTTCCTAAACGTCCGCCATCGCTACTGCTTGACTCTTCTTCTCCTACTTCTTCAATAACATCTAATAAGTCTACTAAAAAGTCTGCGTCTAAGAAGTTTATATCTAACTCTGTAAACTCTAAATCTTCTGTAGTATCTGCTAACACATCTGCTTCTATGGCATTAGCATCTAATCCATCAAAATCTAGTAATCCGCCGTCCCCTTTTGCTTCTTCTTGTTGCTCCTCAACTGCTTCTTTAATTTCAGTTGGTTCACTTACAATAAACATGTTATCAATCATGTTTAAATCCAAGTCAGCAAGGACGACTGGATTGGTTGGCGATTGTTCATATGTACTAACCATAACAGCCTGAAAGGCTTCTGTTAGTACTTGAGTACCGCCATCATTTGTGATAGTTATACTACCACTTGGAGCACAACCTTCTTCAAGTCTTACTCCGTCATTACATTTTTGGTCTGGCAATAATATTACCAAACTCCTGCCCAACTCATCAACAGTTGTTGTAAAGTCGGTACCCCTAATACCTATTGTGGCAGTAGGAGTTTTTACGATTATATTTTCTTTAGGTACTAACCCTAATCCACCAGTGGCAAAACGTGCCGTTCCTTGCACAAAATCTAATGCCATCCTGCTTTTACTTGGATCAGGATCGTACACATATTCATTAATAACCATATATGTGTGTTCAGTTAAACTGACTTGTGTGTCGTCTATGAACTGAAGTTTTAAACGACCATTTATCGTTTCAACTTCGTCCATACTCTGTATATCTGTGTCTAGTTCTGCAATCAATCTTTCACCAGACGTCCTACTAATATTACCCGGCGAGCCTACTTGCTCTAATACTCCGCCGATACTTTCAGTGGCACCGGCGGAAATACTGTATGTTGCACTAAACAGCAAAAATGTGTATAAACAAACCTTAGTCAGTTTGTCTGATACTAACTGAAGCATTTTCGCTATCTAAATCAACGTCAATTTTACCTGGACATACAGGACTACAAGTTGCCGCATTACTTTGTAAAAATTGAAAATCACCATCTGATCCTACTAAAACAAATTTTAAGTAGTGGTCAGAGTTACCAGTTTGATTTGATGTAATCGCATTATCATCACCAGTAATGTTCATTTCCCAAGTTGCGGAACCGGCGTCTACATTAATACCGCTTTGTGAAAAAGCAGATGTACTGTTCCAACCTGATCCTGGAGTACCACCCCAAGTTCTTGAGTTAGAAACTGCACTTCTAAAGTCGTTCCTGTCTCCTAGTATTGTCAAGTCCATATTAAGGTTATCTGAGGCAAAGTTGGCACCAATATCAACATCAAAAATGTTTGTATCACCTTGGATATTCCAAAGCATATCAACACTATCTGCACTACCTGTAGCACCAATGTTCATATCTAGTGAGTTACTATTTCCATAGAAATACATATCCCAAACACTTGATCCAGAACCGTCACCAGTCCATGTACCAAATATTTCGTTACTGTTTCCATCCTGGATAATATCAATGATT
>CEOK01012024.1_pt1 | contig 40445 bp, 41 predicted proteins | sample 427001 | NCBI WGS metagenome assembly CEOK01 (sample SAMEA2591108, study PRJEB7988) | marine metagenome | isolation source: saline water (ENVO:00002010), including | reverse complement strand
GGTTGGTTAAATAGAATTTTTGGGGGTCTATTCGGGTTTATTAAATGGAGTATTATTATAAGTGCACTGATTATGGTTGTTAATGAGATAAATACTTTGATTACTGTATTTCCAAATTCAATTTTTGAGAATTCAAAAATTTATCCTTTTTTGGCTAATGTCGGTAGTTTTTTATTTGATTGGGCTACTGAATCAAAAGTTTTAGAAGGAAATCAAATTGTTTAAAGTATCATTTAATCTTTTTGAATAAAGCTTCTTTTATCCAACCTTCAGAGCCATTCGCAATTCTTATTTTTTGCCACTCTTCAAGACTATCTAAAAGTTGTATCTTGGTCCCTTCATGCAAAACAAATAAACGATCCCCTTGTTGATTTGGTTCTGACCAAATATCAATTTGTTTTGAAAATAATATTGCAAATTTTCTATTTTTTTCATTTTGGTCTATTGAATATGTAATTGAAAAGGAAAAAATAAATAATAAAAGAATACCTAGCGAGCTAAAGAAAAATCTTCTTTTTAGTATAGTTCGAATAAAAAATAAATACCCTAAAAAAAGAATAGTAAAAATCCACAACAAAATTAACGTGAAATACGTCCATATCTCGAAACTAAATATTCCAATAATAAATTTATTTATTTGATCAATTTGTGATATGGGTATTTTTTCTATTGCATCAATGGTCATGTTATTTGCAAAAGCACTATTTGTAAGGATATCTTTATCTTTAGGTCTCATCAATTTAGCCTTTTCAAAATAATAAATACTTTCAGCAACTTTATTTAATCTATAATTTGCATTTCCAAGATTATAATATAATTCTGCACTATGGTTACCCATTTTTATAGTTTGCTCGTACAGACTAATTGCATTTTCGTAGTCTGCAGCATTGTAAGCTTTATTGCCTTCATTAAATAAAAATTCTGGAGTGGTCTGGCCAAAAGACGTTTCTAAAACAAATAACATTATCAAAATTATCAGCTTCTTAACTACATCAAACTTTCCCTTTTTCCTCATATCTGCCTATCGATTTTTCCAATTAAAGTACTTGCATTTTTGAAATCATCTCTCATGTTTACTAGAGACTCAGGAGAATACCTTGCTCTTTCACAACTTTCAATAACTTCTACATATTCTAATGCTGTTTTTTTGTCAACACTATTTTGATGTAATAAATTTTTAATTTTTGATTTACTAAGCTCTGTCGTTTCAATTTTAAGCTTTGCTTTTAGGTAATTATGAAGTGCCCTTTCTAAAACCTCATAAAATTGAGCTTGATCATCAAAATGTTTTTTTGCTGAGCTTAAATATTTTTTTGTTAGTTGTTCAGCTCGCCTTTGTTTCTGTTTTGTGACATCTTCATTCCCCCCATAAAAAATGCGTTTTAACAAAAAAGATAATGATAAAATAAAAACTGGAAATATAACTAAAGTCCAAAATAATTGACTCCTCCAAAATGATTTCTTGTCAATTGACTCAAATTTAGTCTCCAATTTAATATATCGAAAAGCATTGTCTGACACTGGAATAGAAGTTTTAGGGGTTATTGATTTTGAATTCTGATTCGTGTTTACTGCTTTTGGACCTTCAAAAACATCAACTATAAGATCTTGAGATTTTAATATTTTATATGATTTAGATTTTGGATCAAAATATGAAAATTGAATTGAGGGTATGGGATATTTGCCTTGAAATTGAGGAACAATTGTATAATTATCTTCGATAGTTCCCTGCATGCCAGAAATTGTAATTTTAACTTTTTCATCATGCTCTGGTTCATAAACTTCCAGAGTATTAGGAACATTAATATTAGGAAGATTGAAAAGCTTTAAATTGCCTTTCCCCTTAACTTTTATTTTTGCCTGAAATGATTCTGAAGCTTTCAACAAATCTTTATTTAATATCACATCCAAATCAAATTGCCCTACTGCCCCAGAAAAATTTTCAGGTTTATTATTTTGCGGTAGATCTTTTACTGCTATAACTTTTTCTCCAGTTGTAATTGTTTTTTGAGTCTGTGTCATAATACGTCTTCCAAATAGATCTCGTCTATTACTCGGTATGCTCAAGCTTAGGTTTAAAGTTAGTGGCTCAAGAACCAACTTTCCTGTTTTTTGCGGATACAAAACCGCTTTTCTCCAAATCACCTCATTATAAGGCTCCCCCTTATATGAACCGCGCATGTTGATTTCTGCTCTTCCAATTTTAATCAAATGACTCCAAAAGTCACCATAAGAGGGTGACTCTAATTCTGAAACATCTGAAACCGAAATAGGGTTTCTAAAATAGAGCTTATAAATTACTGTTATTCCCTCATTTAGATAGGGAGCTGATTTGGAAACTTCTGCCACAAGATGAACGTTCCCGTCTACAATATTATCAACATTATTTGGATCATTTGGGTTTTTGACTGAATTGGTTACTTCAATTTCAACTGGAGTTGTTTTATATATCTCGCCACCAATAGTAACGACAGCCTGCCCTATGGTCACTTTACCCTTAATTTTTGGAGTTAAAAAGTAAGTGTATATTTTTGAAAAACTTTGAACCCCGTTAACCCAAGAACGACTTACGGCTTGTTGTGGACCGCTTACAACCTGAAAATTTGAAAATGACGGTGGATTGAAATTATCCCCATTTTCATTCATTTCAAAATCAATTCTTAACCTTTCATTAAGACCCAATCTCCTCTTACTTACCTTAGCTTCAAAAGTTACTTGTGCCTCAATTAGGAAATTAAACCCCAATAGAAAGCACAATAAATATCGGACTGAGAATTTCAACGACATATTTACCAATCTTTTTTCCCTTTAATGGGAGCTCCTTTTAATTTTTTTGCGTTTATTTTATCTTGAACTTTTTCCTCTTGGTTATTCATTGCCTCTAACAAGCTCTGAACTTGTTGAGGAGAAAGTTGTCCTTGTCTTGGCGTCTGTTTTTTATCTTCAGGTTTATCCTGTTTTTGATCCTGGTTTTTATCTTTTTTTTGATCTCCTTCATTTTTAGGTTCATTTTCTTTATTAGATTCTTCCCCATCATCTCCATCATTTTTTGGGTCCTCATTCTTCTGATCTTGATTTCCCTTATCTTCTTCTTTTTCATTTTGATCCTCTTTTTTTTCTTGATCTTTTTTGTCTTGATCTTGCTCTTGTTCTTCTGGAGGTTTATCTTTCTCTAGAAGCTCCTTTGCAAGGGCATAGTTATACCTTGTTTCTTCATCGGAGGGATCATTTCTCAATGCATTTTTATATGCTTCAACTGCATTTTGATATTCTTTTTTTTGCATATATACGTTACCCATATTATGGAACGCACGATGCTTTGATTCTTTATTTTTTGCAAACTTCTGAGACTGGAAAAATCGTTGTGAAGCTTCATCATATTTTTTATCTAAAAAATGTGTATTCCCAAGATTATATAAAGCTTCAGATTTTTCTGGTGCTAAAGAAATAGCTTTCCTATAGGATTTCTCAGCCTCTACATAGGCTTCTGTTTTCGCTTTTTTATTTCCTTCATAAATGTGATTAGTAACTTCTCCCGTTTGAGAGATTCCAAATTTGAATGTTATCAATACAAAAATGTAAAATAAGTCAATTTTCATTTTCATTAAATAAGTTCAGTTTTTGAACCCACTTTGTTTTAGTTTCAAACAAAAATAGGTCGATTAAAAGAAAAATTAAAGCAGCTAATAAAAAAGCTTGAAAACGATCTTTAAAGCTTACAAATTTTTTAGCTTCAAACTCTTTTTTGTCCATCGCTTTTAATTGCTCCGAAACAAAATCTAAAACTTTTTGTGTATTATTCCCATCTTGATAAATCCCCCCTGTGCTCGCAGCAATATTCTGCAAAATATTTTGATTTAATTTTGTTATCACAACTTCTCCGTCAGAATCTTTCTTATACGACTCTATAATACCATTTCTTTTTAATGGAATTGGTGCTCCGCTTTCCGTTCCAACACCAAAAGTGAAAATTTTGATCCCTAATTTGGCGGCTCTTGATGCAGCATTTGATGCCTCTTCAGAATGGTCCTCTCCATCAGATATTAAAAAGATTACTCGATTGGTTTGATCTTCATCATCAAAAAAAGTTCCTGCAAGATCAATTGCACTGTCAAGAGCGGTTCCTTGTGAGGAGAGCATATCTGTATTTAAGGCCTGTAAAAACATTTTTGCAGCAGCATAATCGGTTGTAATAGGTAATTGAGGTACTGCTTGAGCAGCATAAGCAATAATTCCAACTCTATCGCTAGCTAATTGATTAATAATAGCCGATACCAAACGCTTTGACTTTTCAATTCGATTCGGTGCAATATCCTCAGCTAACATACTTCTAGATACATCCATCGCAAAAACTATATCTACTCCTTCCCTTTTAACAGTCTCAAGTTGTGTTCCTATTTTAGGGTTCATTAACCCGAATACTAATGAAACAATTGATAGGCTTAAAAGAATTATTTTAAAAGTTGGTTTGAATTTAGAACGATTTGGACTTAACAGTTCAAATAATTCTGGTCTTGCAAAATTACTCTGAGTTTTTCTTTTCCAGCTAACTAATACAGCATATGTAACCCATAACAATGGCACGATACACAGAAGATAAATATATTGGAATACGTCTATTTGATACATTAAATAAAACTTTTAAAAACAGTACTTCTGAGAATCCATTCAAAAACAATTAAAGCTAGAGCTAATAATATAAGAGAGCGATACTTTTCTTCGTAATTGTAATATTTAAATTCTTCAATCTCAGTTTTCTCTAACTTATTTATTTCATCATAAATTTCTTCAAGTTTTTGATTATCGGTTGCTCTAAAATATATTCCTCCTGTCTTTTGTGAAATTTCTTTTAATAAAACTTCATCTATCTCTACTTTGGTGAGTCCGTATTTGAATTTTCCGTTTGGAAGAATTCCAACTGGTGCTAACGCGGTACCATTACTTCCAAGACCAATCGTATAAGTCTTAATTCCAAACTCTACTGCCAACTCTGTAGCAATTTTAGGATCAATAAATCCCGAGTTATTTACACCATCCGTTAGTAAAATAATGATTTTACTTTTGGCTTTGCTATCTTTTAATCTATTAACTGAGGTCGCTAGACCCATTCCAATTGCTGTTCCATCTTCTATAAGACCTTGGAAATTTATTTCGCCTAGAGATGATTTTACTATACTTTTATCACTTGTAATTGGAGTTTTTGTGTAGCTTTCACCAGCATATACAACAAGTCCTATTCTATCAGACCTACGATCTTCAATAAATTCTCCAGCAACTCTTTTCAACGCAACTAACCTATTTGGTTTCAAATCTTGTGCCAGCATGCTAGATGAAACATCTATAGCCATTACAATATCAATTCCTTTATTAGTTTTTGTCCTTGTTGAAACGTCAACTGTTTGAGGTCTAGCAATTGATAAAATAATCAAACTAATTGCCAATAAACGAAATACATAAAGAAATGGATAGAGTTTTGCCAAAAAAGAAGAACCCGTCTTGAAATTTAGAAGACTAGGCATTTTTAATGTAGGTTGTTGTTTTTTCCAAGTTAAAATATTCCATACAACCATAATAGGAATAATCGAAAGAAGCCAGAGATAATTAGGGTTTGCAAAATAAATTCCTTCAATCATTTTTATAACTCTTTTACCAATTCTATACTATTAATAATGCGCTGTTCAATACTTGGAGCATAACGATCTTCTTTTTCATACATTATTGTAAGGATAATTGTGCCCTCCTCAAAAGTAAATAGTAACGCATTAAATGAACATCTAATCCGATCTGATAATCCTTTTTTGGGATAATCTAAAGTTCCAAAAACTTTAGCTACTGATAGACCAGAAGGGAGTTCTACTGCATCATTTTTTATCAGAATATTTACAGCTCCTTTAGATTCAAAATTTGAAATTATTGAATTTACCAAAGCTTGCCCTTTTTCTAGGTCAGCTTGCTTAGGATCTAATTTAGTAGACTGAGGTTTTTGAGAATTTCTAGATTGGAAATCAAATAGTAAATCGACATAGAACGGGCTGTCAAAAGTTCCTAAACCAAATTGTTCAATATTTTTTTCTTCTCTTGAAAAACGCTCAAGAACCTCTGGTGTCTCAATTTTCAGTGGAGGTGTACCATATTGACTTGAAATCCATTGACCGCTATAAAGTCGTTTAGTTGGATATAACAAAATAGTATCTCGGACAGGATAATAGCCATAGATAAGCATACTTAAAACAAGTGCAAATGATGCTAAAATACCAACCCCAAAAAACCCCCAAATCCACAGTTCTTTTCTGCGTTTTTTTGCTAAATATTCTTGATAGGCTGCTTTTTCTTTAAGCTCTTCTTCAGTAGGTTCAGGTAAAGCTTCTTTAGTCTCAATTACTACCGTCTCAACTACTTTTCTATCCTCATTTGCTATCCGATATTCTGGCATAGATTTAGCGAATTTTACTAAATCAGCATTTTGTAAAACCTCTTTGAGACTCAAAAGTGTTTTTCTATCCAAATCAAGAGTTCCAGCATCTTTTCGAATTTCCAATTTTGCTAAAAGTTCATCTGAAGTACTTTCAAGCGCATCTATTTTTGCATCTTCTTGGAGATATATTCTTACAACCTCGATTAATCTTGAATAATATCTTTTATACTCTTCTTGTTTATTTAAATTCTCATTTTCAAGAGCTTTAAGTTGCTCGATGGCTCTTTCAAAAGGGGGTAGGTCACTTTCTTTTAATTCTTTTCTCCTTTTCTTAAATAAATATGTGTAAAATACCCCTAATAGAATAATTATAATTACTATTCCCCATAGAATTCGAGCAACTAATTTTTCATAATTTTTTTGCACTTCCTCTAATGGCTTTATATCATAAAGTTTTTGCTTTAGAGTGTCCACTTTTATGGTATTTACTCTAATTGGAATTAATTTGGAAATTTTTGAGAACCCATTAATTAATACTTGTTGTTGTGGAATATAAAAATCTCCAGAATCAAATTGAATTAGTGAATATTTTTTAGTGTATAAATAGTGATCAGAAGTTTTAAAAGTATCAACAGGACTTGACTCTAATAGTTCAAAAGGTGCAAACAAGGATTGTTCAGGAAAAACAACTTGAGCGCTAGTATCTGCTTTTACTTGAAGAAAATAATTTATTTGTTCACCTATTCTTACAACTGTAGAATCTACTGATACGGTTAATTTTTCACTTTTTTGAGCAACACAAATAAAAGATATTCCAAAAAAAACAATTATTTTTTTAAACATTTAAATACGTGTTTTAAAATACCCTAATAACTTCTTTACATAACTTTCTTCAACACTACAACTTAGGTGTCCTGCACCGTTTTTGCTAAATAGTTCCTCGTATTTTTTTACTTTTTCCCTATATGCATCTGCATATATTTTTCGTGTTGATTTAGAAAAGGTATTTATCCATCTTACAACTTTTGTTTCAGCATCTTGCATTGGAACGATTCCTAAATTTGGTAGGACTGCTTCGATTGGATCAAAAACCCTAATTCCAGTTAAATCGTGTTTTTTTGCCACAATGCGTAAGTTCTTTTCATAACCTTCATCCATAAAATCTGAAAGAACAAATACAATGGCTTTTTTCTTTAAAACTCCTGAAAGGTATTCAAAAGTTGTCGCTATGTTTGTTTTAGAGCTTTTTGGTTGAAACTCTAATAATTCCCTAATGATCCTTAATATATGTGATTTACCCTTTTTTGGTGGAATAAAAAGTTCAACATTATCAGAAAATAATACCAAACCTACTTTGTCATTATTTTGAAGTGCAGAAAAAGCAAGAGTTGCGGCAATCTCAGTTAATATTTCTCTTTTGAATTGAGTCTTTGTACCAAAAGACTCGGAGCCACTAACATCTACTACAAGCATCATAGTTAGTTCACGTTCTTCTTCAAAAACTTTGATAAAAGGCTCGTTGTAACGTGCTGTCACATTCCAATCAATTGCTCTTACATCATCTCCATATTGATACTGCCTAACTTCATTGAAAGTCATTCCACGTCCTTTAAAAGTAGATTGATATTCCCCTCCAAAAATATTATCACTTAATCGGCGGGTTTTGATTTCAATTTTACGAACTTTTTTCAATAAGGCTTTTGTATCCATCACCTTCTGTATCAGTTAAAATAAAGTCAATCTTTTTTATGGAACCTCTACCTCATTAATAATTTGCGTTATTATTTCTTCTGAGGTAATGTTTTCTGCTTCTGCCTCATAGGTTAGTCCTATTCGGTGTCTAAGTACATCATATATAACAGCTCTAACATCTTCAGGAATAACATAACCTCTATGCTTTAGAAAAGCGTAACATTTCGATGCAGTCGCAAGATTTATACTACCCCTGGGAGAGGCACCAAAACTAATCATAGGCTTTAGTGATTCCAGTTTATAGTTTTCCGGATAGCGCGTAGCAAATATTAAGTTAAGAATATAATTTTCAATTTTTTCATCCATATATACTTCATGAACAGTTTCTTGGGCAGATATAATTTGCTTAGTATTTATTACAGGTTTAATATTTTTGGTAGAACTATTAAGATTAGTACGCATAATTAGTTGCTCCTCATTAAGCTTAGGGTAGTCAATTACAGCTTTAAGCATGAATCGATCAACTTGAGCTTCTGGAAGAGGATAGGTACCCTCTTGTTCTACGGGATTTTGAGTAGCCATGACCAAAAAGGGAGCTTGGAGCTTAAAACTTGTGTCTCCAATTGTTACCTGTTTTTCTTGCATTGCTTCAAGTAAAGCAGATTGAACTTTAGCTGGAGCTCTATTTATCTCATCTGCCAGAACAAAGTTGGCAAAAATGGGACCTTTCTTAATGGAAAAATCATTTTCTTTAATATTGTAAATCATCGTTCCAATTACATCAGCAGGAAGTAAATCTGGTGTAAATTGAATCCTGCTAAAACTTCCTTTCACCGCTTGACTTAAAGTATTTATAGCCAAAGTTTTAGCGAGTCCTGGAACTCCTTCAAGCAATATGTGACCTTTTCCTAAAAGCCCAATTAAAAGGCTTTCAACCATACGCTTTTGGCCAACAATTATTTTATTTATTTCTAAAGTGAGAAGGTCGATAAAGGAGCTCTCTTTTTCAATTTTCTCATTAATTGACTTTATGTCAATATTTCGATTATTAGTTTCTTCCATAGATTTATATAATATTTTTTTTTGGACAACAAAATTCAAAAATAAATTACCACTTAGTTGTTAACAATTGGTTAAAAATTGAGCAGACATCATCTGGCTTAGATCTGAATTGTTGCTAATTTAGGTGTTAAAATTAATCAATTGATATTCTCGTGAAGCCCTTTTCAAGAATAATTTGTGGAACCATGAGTTGGGGAGATTGGGGTAAAAAATTTTCAATACCTCAAATGCAAGAGTTAATTGAAAAAGCTGTAGATATTGGAATTAATACATTTGACCACGCTGATATCTATGGGGGATATACGACAGAGAAAAGCTTTGGTGAAGCTTTTAAAAAGAGTTCTTTACCTAGAGAAAAATTACAGTTTATTACTAAATGTGGTATACAAATTCCGTGTGAAGCCCGGCCACTTGAGGTTAAACACTATGATTATACTGCTTCTCACATTCAACTTAGTGTAGAAAACACTTTAAAAAACCTTAATACTGAATACATTGACGTTCTTTTACTTCATAGGCCAAGTCCACTGATTGATGAAAATATTATTAATGATGCTATCAGAAAATTACAAAGAGAAGGAAAAGTAAAAGAGTTTGGAGTTTCAAATTTTACTCCATCTCAAATGGATTTAATTCAACAAAATATACCATTGGCCTGGAATCAGATAGAATGTTCACTAACTCATGAAGTGCCAATGTTTGATGGTACCTTAGATCACATGAAAATTAACGGTGTTGGTACTATGGCTTGGAGTCCTTTAGGCATATATTTTAAAGAAAATTCTTCTCAAAAAAAGAGAATAAAAAAAATTTTGTTGCAATTATGTGAAAAATATAACTCTAGTGAAGATCAGATATTACTTGCATGGCTTTTATTCCATCCTTCAAAAATCTATCCTGTGGTGGGAACCACTTCCCTTAAAAGATTAAAAAGAGCTTTTGAAGCCATAAAAATTAAATTAGAAATTAGTGACTGGTTTTTACTCTTAGAAGCCAGCATGGGAAAACCTATACCTTAAATTATGAAAAATAAAATTGTTTTAATCACCGGAGCAACAAGTGGAATAGGATGGGCTACAGCCCTAGAATTTAAAAAAGCTGGGGCAAAATTAATTTTATGTGGCAGAAGAAAGGAAAGACTAGAACTTCTTGATAATAAATTGGGAGGAGAACAAAAATTATTGAATTTTGATGTTCGTGACAAAAATGACGTATTTAAATCATTTGAAAGCCTCCCTGAAAATTGGACAGATATTGACCTATTAATCAATAATGCTGGAAATGCACATGGCTTAGATCCAGTACAATCTGCAAGCCTTGAAGATTGGGATTCTATGATTGACGGAAATGTTAAAGGTTTAATGTATGTTACAAAAGCTGTTCTTCCAAGTATGATTAAGCGCAAGAAAGGCCATATAATTAATTTAGGTTCGATTGCTGGTAAAGAAGTATACCCAAACGGAAGTGTATATTGCAGCAGTAAAGCGGCAGTAGACTTTTTTACACGCGGATTAAGAATTGATCTCAACCCACTTGGCATTAGAGTTGGAGCAATTCATCCTGGTTTAGTTGAAACTGAATTTTCCGATGTCAGATTTAAGGGCAATAAAAAAAGGGCAAAGGCAGTTTATGAGGGAATTGAAGCACTTACAGCAAAAGAAGTAGCCAGTTCAATACTTTATATGGCTAATGTTCCTGATAAAGTTACAATAGCTGACATGGTTATTTTACCGACTCGTCAAGCCAATTCTTATGTAAATAATCGTAAAAAGTAACCCTAATTTATGTTTTCAGGATATAGAAAATGATTGTATGGAAAACGTGTTACATGAATTCTACGAACAGTTTCATAAATTAAATTTAGTAATTTTTTGAAGTTTTTCTTTTTCAGCGCTGAAACAAATATTGATTGCTCATTTTTTTTACTTATCCAAGATTTCTCCCATTCAGCTATCGTGTAATTTCTTTTGTCTCGTTTTTGAATTAATTCATTTTCATCCCATGGTAATGCCTTGTAGGCATCTATTTTATTAAAAACCATTATTGTTGGCTTTTCAATACAATTGATTTCTTTAAGAATTTGATTGACAGAATCAATATGCTCCTCAAAATTTGGATGCGATATATCGACTATATGAAGTAAAATGTCAGACTCCTTCACCTCATCCAATGTACTTTTAAATGATTCTATCAACTGCGTGGGTAATTTCCGAATAAATCCAACTGTATCACTTAGTAAAAAAGGAAGATTTTCTACCACAACTTTTCTGACAGTTGTATCCAATGTTGCAAAAAGTTTGTCTTCTGAAAAAACTTTACTTTTAGAAATTACATTCATCAAAGTAGACTTCCCAACATTTGTATAACCAACCAAAGAAACCCTTACTAATGAACCTCTGTTCCCACGCTGTGTTGACATTTGTTTATCAATGATTTCCAACTTGTTTTTAAGCAGTGAAATTTTATTTCTTACAATCCTTCGATCAGTTTCAATCTCAGTTTCACCAGGTCCACGCATACCTATTCCACCTCTTTGACGTTCTAAGTGTGTCCAAAGTCCCTTAAGCCGAGGAAGCAAATATTGATATTGTGCGAGCTCAACTTGGGTTCTTGCATAACTGGTTCGGGCCCTTTGAGCAAAAATATCAAGGATAAGACCTGTGCGATCAAGAATTTTTACTTTTAATAGTTTTTCAATATTGCCTTGCTGAGTTGGTGTTAATTCGTCATCAAAAATTACTGAAGAGATTTTTTTTTCCTTAACAAATTTTAATAATTCGATAATTTTCCCTGAACCTATAAAAGTTTTTGGATTAGGAAAATCTAATTTTTGTGTGAAAGATTTGACCACTTCCCCTCCAGCGGTAAATGTCAAAAATTTCAACTCTGCTAAATATTCTTTTAACTTTTCCTCATTTTGGTTAGAATTAATGATTCCCACCAAAACAGTTTTTTCAAGTTCAATTGATCTGCCTTCAATCATTTACACTCATTCCCATTTTTTAAGTTCTAATTTTCTCCCGTCAAAAACACCGTAAGTAAAATGCGTAATCCAATCCCCTAAGTTAATGTAAGTTGAATTTTTATCTAACCTAACATTTAAGGGAAGATGTCGGTGGCCAAAAATAAAATAATCCCGATGCCTTTGTTTTAACTTACGCTTGGAATATTGGATTAATAATTCTTTATCCTCCCCTAAATATTTCATTTCATTATCTCCTGATATCCATCTATTTTTAAGAGACAAAAATTGGCCCATTCTGATTCCTAAATCAGGATGCAGTATATGAAAAAGTTTCTTAGCTATAGGATTTTTAAAAACTTTCTTTATCAGTTTGTAAGAAATATCTCTTGGCCCAAGCCCGTCACCATGACCAATAAAAAAAGAAACGTTGCTAAATATAAACTCTTTTGGTTCGTAATACATTTTGATGTTTAATTCTTTTTCAAAATAATCTCTTACCCAAAGGTCATGGTTTCCAACAAAATAATGAACTGGAATACCGGAATCTGTTATCGCGGCCAATTTCCCTAGGACCCTAACAAAACCTTTAGGAACCACTTTGCTATATTCAAACCAGAAGTCAAATAGGTCTCCTAATAAAAAAAGTTCTGAACCTTCTTTTTCTACCATATGAAGCCAATTGATAAAATGTCTTTCTCTTTCTGCACTAAGATTTTTATTTGGGGCTCCAAAATGCTGGTCTGAAGCAAAATAAATTTTTTTGATTTTAGTTGCTGTCATTAATTGAAACTAACCAATTGCTTGCTTTAAATCAGCAATTAGATCATCAACATGTTCTATTCCAACACTCAATCGAATCAAAGCATCAACAACACCACTCTTTTCTCTTATTTGTTTAGGTATCGAAGCATGTGTCATACTTGCAGGATGACCAGCCAAACTTTCAACACCCCCTAAGGATTCAGCAAGAGTAAATATTTTCAATTTCTCAACAATCTTTATCGCTGATTTATAATCTGCTCCTTTGGTAATAAAAGAGAGCATCCCCCCAAAATCTTTCATTTGACTTGTTGCTATATTATGGTTAGGATGAAATTTAAATCCAGGCCAATATACCTTTTCAATTTTCGTATTTTCTTTCAGGAAATTTGCAATTTGAGAAGTATTTTCGCAATGTCTTTGCATCCGTACATGTAAAGTTTTTATTCCCCTAAGCGTTAAAAAACTGTCCATTGGTCCACAAACAGCACCACTTGCATTTTGGATGAATTTAAGACGTTCTGCCAAGTTCTTATCATTTACTATTAAAGCACCCAAGATAACATCTGAATGTCCAGCAAGATATTTTGTCGCAGAATGCATTACAATATCTACTCCCATTTTTAGTGGTTGTTGAACATACGAAGAAGCAAAAGTATTATCTACTGCTACTAAAATATCTCTGTCTTTAACTAAATCAACAACAGATTTAATATCGATTATATTCATCATTGGGTTGGTTGGGGTTTCAATCCAAATTAACCTAGTTTTATCATTTAAAACATTAGAAATATTTTTAGTGTCATACATTGATACGAAGTGAAACTTTAATCCAAAATCCTTAAATATTTTGGTAAATAATCGGTATGATCCTCCATAAAGATCATCAGTTGAAATAATTTCATCACCAGGTTTAAGAGTTTTCAGAACTGCATCCATAGCAGCAAGCCCCGATCCAAAAGCAAAAGCAAAATTACCAGATTCAATACTAGCTAGAGATTTTTCTAATGCTTCTCTAGTAGGATTGTGAGTACGACTATATTCAAATCCTTTGTGCTTTCCTGGACTTTTTTGAGCGTAGGTTGAGGTTTGGTAAATTGGTGGCATTACTGCTCCATAGGCTTTATCTGGAGATTGACCTCCATGAATAGTAGCTGTATTAAAATGAAGTTCTTCTTTCATTGTTGTATTAATATTTGGTAAAGTTATTTGATTTTACAAAAACTATACTGTTTAGAGTAAAATGATTTTTCTTTGCAAAGAAAATTTTAATATGAGATTATTTTATTATTTAAGCACATGTCAGACATGTAAACGCATAATCAAGGATCTTGATTTAGATGATTCAATTCAAAAAATAGACATCAAAAAAAATCCTATAAATAAGGATCAATTAAATTATTTATACAAAATTGAAGGGTGCTATGGAAACTTAATAAATAAAAGAGCGCAACTTTTTAAGACTCTCAGTTTAAGTAACAAAGTCTTAGGAGAAAATGATTTTAAGAAGTTACTTTTGAAAGATTACACTTTTCTAAAAAGACCTGTGCTTGCTTATGATAATTATCTTTTTATTGGAAATTCTTCTAAAGTGACTATTGAGATGAAAAAGTTTTTAAGTGAACAGTAGAACATTAGCCTTTTTTGCTGCATTTGGCGCTACAACCATTTATGGTTTAAATCATACTATAGCAAAAGTAGTTATGCCACATTATATTGGCCCCTTTGGATTTATAATGTTAAGGATATTTGGTGCTGGGTTTTTGTTTTGGCTTGTAAGTTTATTTATAAAAAATGAAAAAATTCATCGTGAAGATTACTTTAGAATAGCCTCAGCTGCACTATTGGGAATGTGTATTAATATGTTAATGTTTTTTAAAGGACTTCAGTTATCTACACCTATTAATAGTGGTGTAATTGTAACTTTAACACCAATTATTATTTTGGTTCTTTCAGCATTTTTTTTGAAAGAAAAACTGACCACTCAAAAGGTCATAGGTATTTTTTTAGGTTTTGTAGGTGCTATAATGCTCATTGTTTATGGGAGCAATTCAAAGGTTATAAATGCGCCAAATATTTCGTTTGGTAATGTACTTCTTTTAATTAATGCAATTAGTTTTGGAGCATATCTTGTCATAGTTAAACCAATCACAAAAAAATACAACACAATTACACTAATGAAATGGATGTTTCTGCTTGGAATGATCTATACCTTCCCATTTACATACAGTGAATTTAGTCAGGTGTCTTGGAGCAAACTCCCATTTGAGGCAATTTGGCGAATGAGTTTTGTAGTTATTGGAACCACTTTTTTAACATACATGCTTAATGTTTATGCTTTAAAAAAATTACCCCCAACCGTAATTGGTAGCTTAACTTACTTACAGCCACTAATTACAATAATTTATGCAGTAATTACTGGAAATGATATTTTAGATAGTATTAAGTTTTTTGCTTGTGCTTTAGTTTTTATTGGGGTTTATATGGTTTCAAAGAAAAATTCAAAAGCTGGATTTGAAGAATAAATATCTTTTAAAATTTATTTTTCTAAATTTTTAGGTTCTCTGTTCCATCTTCTTGTATCCTTAGATGAAATTTCTTTGAATGAATTTGTCTTATTACTTGTCTGAAATTTTTTCAAGATATCTTTGGGTAATGAAGTAAGTTTTCTTGATTTAAGATTTATCCACCCGCCGGACATTTCACATCGGGCTAAATTCTCACCCCTATCATTATAATAATTATGCTCAAATTCAAAAAAAGTACCGTCCTTACTTAAAGCCGCTAATTCAAATGAAACTCTAATTTTCTCATCTGGAAGAATTTCCTTAAAATAGAAAAGATGTTCATTGAATACTACAGGTCCAATAGATAATTGCATTAACTTTGAAAATGATAAACCTATATTTTTTAAAAATTTCATACGCGTGTCACTTGCAAAACTTAAAAATGAAATATTTGCAAGATGCCTATTTGCATCGAGATCATTCCATCTAATTTCAAATTCTTTTAAAAACATAAAATCTTTTTTATAAATCTATTCTTTTTATATTTTTGAAAAAAATAAAAAAATGAAAAAGATTATTTACTTTTTAATGATGGGTTTAATAATAAATGCATGCGGTGAATCAAAACCATCACAAAAACAAAAAACTAGTAAAACTGAACAAAACTCAGTAGAAGAATTAAGTACAAACATTGTCATTAACTCTGATGATACAATGAAGTTTGATAAAAATATATTATTGATACCAGCAGGTAAAAAAATTACTTTAACACTCAACCATAATGGTAAATTTCCAAAAGTTGGGATGGGCCATAATTTTGTGCTTTTAAAAGCTGACACTAACGTGAGTGAATTTGCTGAAAAAGCGGCAATGGCTAGGAAAACAGATTACATTCCTGAAGGAGACCAAACTATTGCTTATACAAAGCTTTTAGGAGGAGGTGAAAGTGATACAATAACCTTTGATGCGCCAAAAAAAGGATTCTATACTTTTTTATGCACGTTCCCTGGTCATTGGCAATTAATGAAAGGCAAATTGATCGTAAAATAAGAGTTATTGTAAGGACCAAGCTTTTCCTCCAGTTGCCTCTTCAAGGTCGACACAACCCACATTTTTCCCTGGAACTGGTTGATAAGCAAGGACATTTTCACCGATATATTCATTGGTCCGAAACGCATTAATAGTTAGATTTCTTAACTCAGTGGTAAAACTCGCTGCTATTTTTTCTTCATCACTATAAATATCTTTACTTTTTAAAAATTTGTGTAATAGATTATCTAATTCATCAAACGTTAAATCCTTAGTTGGTTTTTGTCCAAATTTAATTTTAGCAACATCCTTAAAAAGCTTAAAGCTCTTGTTTATATTTTCTTTTGATTTTTTATCCCATACTGCATCAATATAATTATCTACAAAATCTGGTAGTTTAAGCTCTATAGCTCCAGGAATGTCAGTTTTTGGAATTATAATTTCCATAAGGCGTGAAATCAAATTGAAATCTTCTGCTTTAAAAAAAGTTGGGTTGAAAGTTTTAGAAGTTTGGCATCTTTGGAAAATACTAACTATTGTAGGGGTTATCATTACAGTCCCAATACCTTTACCAATATTCCCTAAAGCTTTTCTCCTATCCATTTTCAAATAAATTTATAAATTTTTCTTATTTAACTCTTGAATTGCATGTTTTACAGCTCTTGCTGTAAGGGCCATATATGTTAAAGAAGGATTTGCATTTCCAGAAGAGGTCATACATGATCCATCTGTTACATAAACATTTTTTACTGCATGAATTTGATTATGTTTATTTAAAACAGATTTTTTAGAATCATTCCCCATCCTAGCTGTTCCCATTTCATGAATACCATTCCCAAAGATATATTTTTTATCATATGGAACTATTTCTTTTGCTCCAGCTGCTTCAAACATTTCAATAGCTTGTTGCATCATGTCTTTTCTCATATTGAGCTCATTTTCTTTTATCTCTGCATCAAATACTACCTTTGGTAATCCCCAACTATCTTTATCATCCTGATCCAGATACATTTTATTTTCATGATATGGTAAAATTTCACCAAATGCTTGCATTCCAATACTCCAATCACCAGGTTTTGTGATTGATCTTTTAAAGTCTGACCCATATCCAAGTTCCAAAGCATTCTTAGATACTCCTCCTCTGCTTGCATCACCCTGATAACCGTATCCCCGAGTATAGTTTTTTTTATTTGTATTTCCCCCTAGATTTCTAAATCGTGGTATATAAAATCCAGCTGGTTTTCTTCCTACATAATATTTTTCTTCAATCCCCTCTATAATTGCATCTGCCCCTACTTGAAAATGGTGATCCATAAGATTATGTCCTAATTCCCCGGAATCATTTCCCATCCCATTTGGAAAGCGTTCAGATATTGACTGCATTAATATTGATGTCGAACCAACTGTAGATGCACAAAGAAAAATTACTTTTGCCTTGTAATCGTAAACTTCTTTTGTATTAGAATCGATTACACGGACCCCAGTTGCTTTTCTAAGATTTTTGTCATAGATAATTTCATGAACTAGTGAGTTAGGCTTAAGTGTCATATTACCCGTAAGCTCTGCTGCTGGAAGGGTTGAAGAGTTACTGCTAAAATAGGCTCCATATGGACAACCCCTTCTGCATCTATTTCTATACTGGCAGCTAACTCTTCCCAAGCCAGGTTTTGTACCTTCGGTAATGTGAGCAATCCTTGCATTAGAGACTATTCTGTCATCAAATGAATTATTCACTTTTTTTTGGAGAATTTCTTCTGCACAATTAAGTTCCATAGGCTTTAAATATATACCATTTGGAAAATGAGGGAGATTTTCATTTTTCCCACTAATACCGATATATCGCTCAACATAATCATACCAAGGTGCAATATCTTTATATCTAATTGGCCAATCAATTGCTATGCCTTCTTTTAAATTGGCATTAAAATCAAAATCTGTTAATCGATAAGTATGCCTAGCCCATAAAAGAGACCTACCACCAACGTGATACCCTCTTATCCAATTAAACGGTTTTTCTTCCTTGTATGGATGTTCTAGATCGTTTACAAAGAAGTGTTTAGTAGATTCACTGTTTACATAATCTGTTCTACTTTGTTTTGGTTGTACCCTTTTAATTTCTTGGGTGATGACATCTCCATTTTTGTAATCCCAAGGATCATCATTCATTGTAGTGTAATCTTCGATGTGTTTTATCATCCTTCCACGCTCCAATACTAAGGTTTTCAATCCTTTTTCACAAAGTTCTTTGGCTGCCCAACCACCGCTTATACCGGTTCCAATAACAATGGCATCAAATTTGGTTTCCATAGAAATTTATTGTCTCATCTGACTATTCATTCAAATATATATAATTTCTTCCGTGATCATTATATTTTATATAAATTTAGGTTGGCATTATAATAATGAATAAAACAAACAAAGAATATGAAAACAAAAATTTTAACCTATACGACTTTATCGATTTTTCTAATTTTGATTTTTTTTTCATTCAAAAATGAAAATAAAACTAGTACCTCAAATCAGAAAACTTTTTTTAAGACTTCATTAGCTCAATGGTCAATACACAATTCTATTCGTGAAGATGGAGTATCTCCATATGAGTTTGCAAAAATCGCACATGATTTAGGTTTTGAAGGATTAGAATATGTAAACGCTTTGTATTCAGATGTAACAGGGAGTGAAGACAAAGTATCTGCGATAGAAGAGTTTATTAGAAGAAACAATGAGCTTGCTGCTAAGTACAATTTAAAAAATGTGCTTATTATGATTGACGGTGAAGGTAATTTAGCAAGTTCCTATTTAGAAGAAAGAAAGTTGGCTGTGGAAAATCACAAAACTTGGATTGAGGCTGCTAGTAAAATGAATTGTTCAGCGATAAGAGTAAATCTCAAGGGAGAAAAAGAAATAGAAAATTGGATTAAATATTCAGTAGAAAGTCTTAAAGCGCTGGCAAAATACGCTAAACCCATGGACATTAATGTAATTGTTGAAAATCATGGAGGATTATCATCCAATGCAAGTTTAGTGATGAAAGTTATAAACCAAGTGAATTTAGAAAATTGTGGGACTTTACCAGATTTTGGTAACTTTTGTATGAGTGAGGGTTTCGGAGCTCTAAGGGACAGAAATTGTAGGGATTTATACGACCCTTATTTAGGGATTTCAGAAATGTTGCCAAGAGCGTTTGGTCTAAGTGCAAAATCATATGAATTTGATTCTAATGGAGATGAGACTGTATTAGACTACTATAAACTATTATCAATTGCCAAAAATGCTGGATATACCGGATATATTGGTGTAGAATATGAAGGTAACAAGCTCTCAGAAATAGACGGTATAATTGCAACAAAAAAATTATTAGAAAAAGCAGCTTCTAAAATTTAGAGATGGCCCTGCTTAAGCGTATCCAACTTTCTTTACTTTTTTTCCTTGAGTTTTTTATTTGGGGAGGGTGGTTTGTTACTATGGGAACATTTCTTTCTCAAGAATTTAATGCCTCTGGGGGGCAGCTTGCGTTAGCCTATGAAACTCAATCTATAGGTGCTATAATTGCTCCTTTTGTAGTAGGGCTAATTGCTGATCGATATTTCGAGGCCCAAAAAATCTTAGGTGTTCTTCACATTATGGGTTCATTATTGTTGTATGTTGCTAGCAACTCTACCAATTTTTCAAATTTTTATCCTTATATTTTTATCTATATGCTTTTGTATATGCCCACATTAGCTTTATCAAATTCCGTGGCATTTCACCAAATGGAAGAGCCATCAAAACAATTTGCGCCAATCAGAGTTTTAGGAAGCATAGGTTGGATAGTAGCTGGATTAGTAATTGGTTTCTTTGCATGGGAAGGAAACCAAACATTAAAATATTCTTTCTATATGTCCTCAGCTGCATCTGCCCTACTAGGGCTTTATTGTTTTACTCTCCCTAACACGCCCCCGAAATTAGCTGCTAACAAAAGGATCTCTTATCGTGAAATATTGGGTATTGATGCTCTGTCTATGCTAAAAGACAGAGGGTTTTTATTTTTCTTTATAGCATCAATTCTAATTTGTATCCCTTTAGCATTTTATTATCAACATGCTAATCAGTTTTTAAATGAAATAGGGATGAAAGCGGCTGCTTCGAAAATGGTTTTTGGACAAATTTCAGAAGTATTATTCTTACTTCTACTTCCTGTTTTTATTAAAAGATATGGAATTAAAAATGCATTGATAGTGGGTATTTTAGCTTGGGGATTACGCTATATTTTGTTTGCATATGGAAATGTGGGAAGTCAAGCATGGATGTTGATTTTTGGAATCATTCTACATGGTGTCTGCTATGATTTCTTTTTTGTTTCAGGCCAAATATACACTGACTTTAAAGCTGGTGAAAAATTTAAAAGTACTGCCCAAGGGTTAATAACTTTGGCGACTTATGGCGTTGGAATGCTCATTGGATTCCGATTTGCAGGATGGTTAACCGACCAATATATTACTGATTCGGGCCATTTATGGAAGAATATATGGGTTCAACCAGCTATTTTTTCTTTTGTTGTTTTAACTTTATTTTTAATTTTCTTTAAGAATGAAACTATTAAAATCAAAACAGTATGAAAAAAATTAAACTTGGAATATTAGGAGGTGGTGGCGACTCTTTAATAGGGATACTTCATCGTGTTGCCTCAAATATGTATGATCGCTATCAAATAGTTGGAGGTGTTTTTAATCCTGATTTTGAAGAAAATTTGAAATTTGCTCATAAGATTGGGGTCCATACAGATAGGGTCTACATGGACTTTGATACTTTTATAGAGGAGGAAATAAAAAAACCTAAGGAGGAGCGTATTGAGGTAGTTTCTGTTCTTACACCAAATTTTTTACATTTCCCAATGGCAAAAAAACTTTTGGAGAACGGTTTTCATGTCATTTGCGAAAAACCATTAACTACATCATACAAAGAATCAATTGAATTAGAAACACTCCAAAAGAAGTATAAGGCTATATTTGCTGTTACTTATACCTACACAGGTTATCCTATGGTCCGACACATGAAACATATGATAGCCTCAGGTGCCCTTGGGGAGATTCAAAAAACAGATGTGCAATATTATCAAGGATGGATAAATCCTGTGATTCATGACCCTGAAATTCGAAAGACAGTTTGGCGTCTAGATCCCAAAAAAGCAGGAATTAGCTCATGTATTGGTGATATTGGAACTCATGCATTTCAGATGACGGAATATCTAACAGGAATGGAAGTAAAATATGTACTTTCAGATCTCAACATGTTATATGATGATAATGAATTGGATCTTGATGGTACTATTCTCATTCGTTTTTCTGAAAAAGTTAAAGGAGTTATTCGTGCAAGTCAAATTGCTACAGGAGAAGAAAATGGACTAACTGTAGCTGTTTATGGTAAAAAGGGAGCCTTCAAATGGGAGCAAGAAAATCCAAACATACTTTATCATATCACTGACGACGAGCCTAAAAGAATTATTAAGCCAGGACACGCATATGTTTCTGAAGTTGCAGCTGATGGAACAAAACTACCTGGAGGACATCCTGAGGGTATTTTTGATGCTATGGGTAATATCTACAAAGGTGTTGCCAAAGCCCTTAGGGGCGAAACCGCATTTGACGGAGAATATCCTACAATGAATGATGGCGTAAGGGGTATGCTTTTTATTGAAAAAGTTGTTGAATCACATAAAAATGGAAATGTATGGCTAAGCTTGGAAAGGAAATAAAAACAGTAAAAGGTCCTGGGATTTTTCTAGCCCAATTTGTTGATAATAAGGCTCCTTTTAACACATTAGAAGGAATGTGTAAGTGGGCATCTGATTTAGGGTATAAAGGAATTCAAATCCCTACATGGGAATCATTCCTAATTGATTTAGATAAAGCAGCTGAGAGTAAAACTTATTGTGATGAACTTAAAGGAAAAATAAATTCTTTTGGGTTAGAAATCACTGAACTTTCAACTCATCTACAAGGGCAATTAGTCGCTGTTCATCCTGCATATGATTTGATGTTTGATAACTTTGCTCCAGAGGCTTTTAAAAACAATCCTAAGGCGAGGACAGATTGGGCTGTTGAAACGATGAAAAAAGCAGCAAAAGCAAGCAATCATTTGGGCCTTAAAACACATGCAACATTTTCAGGAGCTTTACTCTGGCATACTTGGCATCCGTGGCCTCAAAGGCCTGAAGGACTTGTGGAACTAGGATTTAGTGAATTGGCAAAAAGATGGATGCCAATTTTGGATATATATGACGAAAATGGTGTTGACGTGTGTTATGAAATTCATCCTGGTGAGGACCTTCATGACGGTGTTACATTTGAGCGTTTTCTAAAGGCAACAAATAACCATAAGAGAGTAAATATTTTATATGATCCAAGTCATTTTGTTCTGCAACAGCTAGATTATATTGAGTATATTGATCACTACCACGATTTTATTAAATCATTTCATGTAAAGGATTCTGAATTTAAACCAACAGGCAAAAAGGGGGCGTTCGGTGGTTACGGTGATTGGATTGACCGCGCTGGACGATATCGTTCTCCTGGAGATGGTCAAATTGACTTTAAATCAATATTTACTAAACTTACTGAATATGGCTGTGATGTATGGGCAGTGATGGAATGGGAATGCTGTATAAAAAGCCCTGAACAAGGTGCTAAAGAGGGCGCCCCATTTATTAAAAGTCATATAATTGAAGCCACTCAAAAAACTTTTGATGACTTTGCAGGAGGTAAAATCGATAAGCAATTTTTAAAAAATATTTTAAACATATAAAAACAATGAAAAATACTATTCTTCTTCTACTAATGATGTTTTTATTTTTGAGTAATGAAAAAGCAAATAATAATTTAATTCAAAAAAATGATGAGGGATGGGAATCACTTTTTGATGGTAAAACATTAAATGGATGGCATAGATACAATCTTAAGGGTGTAAAGCCTATATGGAAAGTAAAAAAAGGAGTGCTTACCTTTTATCCAGATTTAATACCAAGAGGAGACTATGTTCATGCACTTGTAACAGATAAAATTTTCAAAAGTTTCCAACTTTCTATAGAGTGGAATATTTCAGAAGGGGGAAACAGCGGAATTTTTTGGGGAGTACAAGAGGGTGGAGGCATTAGCAATCCTTATTTAACAGCACCCGAAATACAAATAATTGACAATGAAAGACATCCCGACGCTAAAGAAAAACTGAAATTTCACCAAGCTGGTGCAGTTTATGATCTTGTGGAACCTACCAAAGATGTTTGTAAGCCTGCTGGTGAATGGAATCATTTTTTATTAACAATAGATCATAATAAAAACCAAGGTAGTGTGGTCCTTAATGGAACAAAAATCAATGAATTCCCATTAAGTGGTGAAGAATGGGAATCTCTAATAGCAAAATCAAAATTTAGTGACGAATGTGAGTACAAAAGATTCGCTAGACTAAAATCTGGAAAAATAAGTTTACAAGATCACGGAAATAAAGTGTCATTTAGAAACATAAAGATTCGAAGACTATAATTAAAATTTACATATGATACTATCCATGACAGGTTTTGGAAAAAAGGAATTCCAATACGAGGAAAAGTGCATTAGTGTTGAAATACGCTCTTTGAATAGTAAGAATACAGATATTACAATTAGAACCCCTAACTACTTAAGACCTCTAGACCCTGAGATTCGAAAAAAACTAATAAATAAAATGCAAAGGGGTAAAATTGATTTGAATATTCATGTTGAATTTACCGGGAATTTGGCACCTACATCAATTAACAATAAAATAGTAAAAGCTTACATGAAACAATTGGAAGAAATTGGAACTTCTACAGAAAGTGAGCGGATGTTAATGGCAATGCGTTTACCAGAAGCGTTTTCTTCAGAAAAAGAGACATTAAGTGAGGAAGAAAAAAAGATTCTTTTATCTAATCTAGATAAAGTGATCAGTGATATAAAAGATTTTCAGAAAAATGAGGGTTTTGAAATGGGAAAAGACATCGAATTAAGATTAGATTTAATTGATTCACATCTGAAAAATATTGTTGAATTAGAGCCTATACGGATTGAAAAAATAAGAGAAAAGCTTCTGACATCAATACAAAGTCTCAAAATTGAAATTGATACTAATCGATTTGAACAAGAAATGATATTCTACCTTGAGAAATTCGATATCACTGAAGAAAAGGTGCGTCTTATGAATCATATTAAATATTTTCGGGACGTTACAAATGAAAATTCTCCTAATGGTAAAAAACTTGGCTTTATTTCTCAAGAGATGGGCAGGGAGATAAATACCATAGGCTCAAAAGCTAATGATGCCCATCTCCAAAAAATTGTTGTTCAAATGAAAAATGAATTAGAAAAAATTAAAGAGCAGCTCCTTAACATTTTATAGATTGGATTCAGGAAAACTTGTTGTCTTGTCGGCTCCTTCAGGAAGTGGTAAAACGTCTCTCGTTAAAGAGCTATTGAATGAAAAACTCAATCTTGGTTTTTCAATTTCTGCAACCTCTAGAGCCCCAAGAGGAAAAGAAAAGAATAATTTAGATTATTACTTTTTGAGTCATGATGAGTTTGTTGAAAAAATCAATGAAAATGCTTTTTTAGAGTATGAAGAAGTTTATAAAGGAACCTTTTATGGAACATTAAATAATGAGATTAAAAGAATTTGGAAATCTGGAAAACATGTGCTTTTCGATATTGATGTTTATGGTGGTATCAAAATAAAAACCCAATATCCCAAAAATACATTATCCATTTTTATTATGCCACCCTCAATTAAGGAGTTAGAAATAAGACTCAGAAAAAGGGGTACTGAAAGTGAAGAAAAAATAAAACATCGTCTTAATAAATCAAAGGAAGAATTATCCTTTTCAAAAAAATTTGATGTGGTAGTTGTAAATGATAATTTTATAGTAACAAAAAATAAATTAGTAGAAATCGTAAATGAATTCATAAAATCTTGATCAAAATAATAAATTTTTAAATGGAGAAAATTGGTTTGTTATTTGGCACTTTTAATCCTATACATAATGGTCATTTAAATCTAGCTTCTTTTTTTTATGAAAACGATCAACTAGATTTTATTTGGTTTGTAATTACACCTCAAAGTCCATGGAAAAAAACAAGTGGTTTATTAAATGAAACTGAACGTTTTAAAATAGTATCTCAGGCATTGGTATCTCACCCAAAATTTAAAGTGAACACGATTGAATTTGAACTGCCTAAGCCAAATTATACATACATAACCCTTACAAAATTAAAAAAGCAATATCCTGAAAAAGTATTTAAACTAATACTGGGAGCTGATAATCTTATTTCCTTTGATAAATGGAAAAATTATGATAAAATTTTAGATGAATTTGAATTATTAATTTATCCAAGGAAAACCAATGATTCAATTCCAAAAAAGTTTTTAGAGCATTCAAAAATTTTTTCGCCCATAGCTCCAAATTTAATAATGAGCTCCTCAGAAATAAGAAAAAAAATTCGTGAAGGCAGCGATGTTAGTTCTCAAATACCAATTAAAAGTTGGGAGTATATAAAAGAGAATAATTTTTATTCTGCTTAATTAACTTTCAATTAAAACTTCTCTGATTAAACGTTTTGTGATTTCCTCGCGGCTCCAATGGTTTATATTTAATAACTTATTTTTAGATTTTTTTCCAAAATCAATTAAATTTCTAACGTAATCTTCAATAATTTTTTTTTCATAATCTCTAGCTATACAAACATTCGTTGCTTGTAATAAAAATTTAGAGGTATTAGTATCTGGACTTCCAATACATAGCATCGGAATTTCTGTTGCTAAATATTCTAATAATTTCCCTGACATCATTTGATTTTCAGCTTCTTTAAAAATGAAATTACATAAAAGATCTGCACTTTTCATAAGCGCAATTGCTTTTGAATGAGTTATATAACCTAAATACTTAAAATCTGCTTTAGGTATTTTAGATCTAATTTCATTAATAATGTTAGAATTTATATTTCCTGCTATTGTAAAACAAATTGAATAATAATTTGAAAGCTTTTTTATAACCTCTAAAAGAACTATATAATTTTGATTTTCTGTGAGTAATCCAGTGTAAACAATGTGAAATCCATTTTTCTTGGGTAAAGATTTGGTCATCTTCATAAGCCTTGAATCATACCCGTTAGGTAGAATTATAAACTTTTGATTAGGAGCTTTCAATTTAAGTTTATCTATAAAAATTCCACCAGCAGTAGTAATGACTCCATTTGCATTTTGGATTACTTGTTTCTCAAGTTTTTCATCTCTAGAAATCGTTTTTTTAGAACGATATAATGAAGTGTTGTAAAAAATATCTGTCCAAGGATCCCTTAGATCAACCCACCAATTCAAATCATAATATTTCTTGAGCCTTAACCCAACTAAATGTGTAGAATGAGGAGGCCCGGTAGTTATTATTTTTTTAATTTTTTCTTCTTTAATTAAATTAAATGCAGCCCGATATGCAAATTTGATCCAACCTATTCTTGCATCAGGTACAAAAAAATTTCCCCTGATATATGCAGCAAGTTTCGTGAAAATATTGTTTGTTTTTACTTCACCTTGTGGTATTCCAATTTTTTTGTCTCCAGTAATTATCCTTGAATACCATTTTAATGGTTCGAAAGTATCTGTTTTAATAACTCTTATGTCTTTTATTTCCTCATTTAAAGTGTAGTCTAGAACAGGATATGATGCTTTAGATTCATCAACTGTGATTACAAAAGGTAAATATCCTAGCCTCTTTAAATATTTAGCAAAATACATCCACCGCTGAACACCAGACCCTCCAGATGGTGGCCAATAATAGGTGATGATTAAAATTTTGGATTTATTCCCGTTCAATATTATTTTTTTGCCTTCCATAGAGGTACAGATGAGCATGCCTCTCCATAGAATATACTTTTTGCAACTTTCTGTAATCGTTGTATTAAATTAATATAGGATGCTTCTGGTATTGAATAATCTGAACAACCCTTTATAATGAGTGGTTTACCTTTAAATTTCTCTAAATCTAATTGATCAATTGTTTTAGAAAAAAGGTGCTTTTCAAGTTCATTTAAGCTTCCTAGTATGACAATTTTTGCAAATGGTGACAAATAGGTAGTTATCAAAAGTGTAGCCCAAGCAGGTAAAATTAAATCTGCAGAGCAATCCAGAGCAACTAAATGACCTTTATACTGAGTCCAATTATGTTCTTTTAGAGATTGTCTAAATACCTTTTCTCGAAGTACACCCTCTTCTAGCCATTGAGAAATATCTACTGAAGTTCGCACACCTTTTGATTTATAATCCTGAAGATCAATAACAATAAGTGAACTATTAGAAACTTTATTTATAATAGTATTGTTCATAATCTTTAGAGCATTCCTAATTCAAGCTTAGCTTCTTCACTCATTAAATCTTGTGTCCAAGGTGGGTCAAAAGTTATCTCGACTTCAGCAGACTTCACTTCATCGAGAGATTTAACTTTTTCCTCAACTTCCTTCGGTAAAGATTCAGCAACGGGACAATTCGGTGTGGTTAATGTCATCAAAATTTTTACTTCAAAATCTTCATTAACTAAAACATCATAAATTAATCCCAATTCATAAATATCAACTGGAATCTCAGGATCAAAAATAGTTTTTAAGGTCCCAACAATTTTTTCTCCCAAAAGGCTAGTATCCATATCTTCTGACATAATTTTTAATTTAATTGTGTTTGAAAAGCTACAGCATACATTTTTATTTGTTTAACCATGGAAACTAGACCATTTGCACGTGTAGGTGATAAATGTTCTTTAAGCCCGATATTATCAATAAAATCTATATTTGAATCAATAATTGAGCGTGGGTGCTGATTTGAAAATACCCTTATTAAAATTGCAATAATACCTTTAGTTATTATCGCATCACTGTCTGCTGTAAATTTGACCTTATCTCCATCTAGGTGTGCATGAATCCATACTTTACTCTGACAACCTCTAATTATATTTTCTTCAGTTTTATGTGTTTTGTGAATCAATGGTAAAGCCTTACCTAATTCAATCATATACTCATAACGTTGAGTCCAGTCTTCAAAAAATGAAAACTCTTCAATAATCTCTTTTTGTATAGACTCAATTTCACTCATTTTTAAAATTATTAAATTATTGTAACATTTTAATTGCTTTTTGAACTCCTTTAACCATAATATCAATTTCGTCAAAAGTATTATAAAAGGAAAAAGAAGCTCTTACAGTACCCGGAATTTCAAAATAATCCATAATGGGTTGCGCGCAATGATGGCCTGTTCTTACGGCAATACCCATTTGATCCAAAATACTACCTATATCATATGGGTGAATATTTTTTATATTGAATGAAATAACCGCAGTCTTTTTCTGTAAGTCTCCATAGATTTTAATCCCGTCAATTTTTTTTATTTCTTCAGTAGCATATTTTAAAAGATCATTCTCGTATTTTATTATATTTTCAAATCCTATGCTGTTCATATAATCCAAAGCTGCACCAAAAGCAATACCACCAGCTATATTTGGAGTACCAGCTTCAAACTTATGTGGAAGATCTGCATAAGTTGTTTTTTCAAATGTAACACTGGAAATCATTTCACCTCCACCTTGGTAGGGAGGTAATTTCTGTAATAGTTCAGTTTTACCATATAGCATGCCAACTCCTGTTGGGCCACATAGCTTGTGAGCCGAAGTAACATAAAAATCAACATTCATTTTCTGCAAATCGGGTTTAATATGAGCACACGCTTGAGCACCGTCGATTAGAACATAAGCACCAATTTTATGCGCCATTTCGATAATTTCATCAACTGGGTTTAGAGTACCTAAGGCATTTGAAACATGATTTACAAAAACTAATTTTGTTTTTTTGTTAAGAATTTTTTTGTAAGTCTTAATATCCAAGGTTCCCTCTTGGGTCATAGGAATAACCTTAAGTTTAGCTCCTGCTTTTTCACATAACATTTGCCAAGGAACAATATTTGAATGATGTTCTAATGCTGAAATAACTAATTCATCTTCAGGTTTCAATAATTTGCTAAATCCAGATGCTACTAGATTTATACTTTCTGTTGTTCCGGAGGTAAAAATGATTTCATAGGGTTTGGCAACATTAAAATGCTGTTGTATTTTTATTCTTGCTTCTTCATATGCATCTGTTGCCTCCTGACTTAGCCTGTGAACGCCTCTATGAATATTTGAATTTAAACGTGTATAATAATCGGTAATCACATCAATTACCTGCTGAGGGGTTTGAGAAGTTGCGGCATTATCAAAGTAAATGAGATTTTTCCCATTTACTTTTCTACTTAATATTGGAAAGTCTTCACGGATTTTAAAAATATCTATCATTACAATTCAAATCCTAGATTCACACCAAGCTTACTTGCAATTTGTCCATTAATTCTCTTTTTTAAAGAAGGTAGTTGTACGCTTTCAAGTACATTATTTGCAAACGCATAGGTCATTAGAGCCTTAGCTTCTTTTTTAGGAATACCTCTTGACCGAAGATAAAATAACGCTTCTTCATCCATCTGGCCAATTGTACAACCATGGGAGCATTTTACATCATCTGCGTATATTTCTAATTGAGGTTTACTATTTACAGTTGCTTTATCATCTAATAGGACATTATTATTTTGCTGAAAAGCATTAGTTTTTTGTGCGATCTTCTCTACAAGTATTTGTCCATTAAAGACCCCTTCTGAACGTTCTGAGAAAATACCCTTGTAATCTTGATGGCTCTCACAATTTGGATGAGAATGATGAACCATTGTCGAGTGATCAACGTGCTGCTTGCCTTCTAAAATTGTAACTCCTTTAAGAGTTGATAATATACGTTGGCCAGTATGATAGTATCTCAGATTATTTCTTACTAGCTTACCACCCAAAGAAAATGTGTGGACACTTGCATGACTATTTTTTGCTTGTTGTATGTAAGTATTATCAATTAAAGAAGCCGATGTTAAATCATTTTGCAATTTATAATAATCTACAAATGCTTCTTCATGAACATAAACTTCTGTAACACTGTTGGTAACTACAGGGTGATCTTTTAAACTTTGGTGCCTCTCAATAATTTGAACCTGAGAGTTTTTGTCAACCACAATTAAATTTCTAGGTTGAAGCCAGAGAGAATGTTCTTCACCAGATGCAAAATGAATAATCTCAATAGGTTTTTCAGCAACTGTTTTTTTAGGTATATAAACAAAAGCTCCTTCCTTGCTGTAAGAAGTATTAAGAGCTGTGAGACTTTCCTCTAAACTTGCGATTTTATTAAAATATGTATTTATTAAATTCCTGTATTTTGGTTTGGTAAGAGCCGCGGACATTAAACAAACATCTAAACCATCATGAGTAGTATTTGATAAAAAAGGGCTATAAACACCATCAATAAAAATTACTTTGTAGGTATCAGTGTCATATAGAAAGTATTTTTTTACATCCTTTAATTCAATACTTGCTTCAGATCTTGGGAAAAGTGCATAATCAGCATTAACTAGTGCATTCAAAGAAGTATACTTCCAAGATTCATCTTTTTTTGTTGGAAATCCTTTTTTTTCAAATACTCTTAATGCTTTTGCTCGAGTTTGATGTACACTATCTAATAAATCTAAGTCTTCTTCAAAAGCTAAATAGGATGAAATTAATTTCTCTTTAAATTCCATTTATGCTAATTCTTTTATCCAATCGTACCCTTTCGCCTCCAATTCATGTGCCAACTCTTTAGTACCAGATTTTACTATCTTCCCACCAAAAAGCACATGTACAAAATCTGGTACTATATATTCTAAGAGACGTTGATAGTGTGTTATTACAACTACTGCATTTTCTTTAGCTTTAAACTTATTCACTCCATTTGCGACTATTTTCAATGCATCAATATCTAATCCTGAATCTGTTTCATCTAATATTGCCAAAGTTGGCTCTAACATAGCCATCTGAAAAATTTCATTTCGTTTTTTTTCGCCTCCAGAGAATCCTTCATTTAAGGATCGGGATAAAAATTTTGAATCAATGTCCAATAGAGTAGACTTTTCTCGTATTTTTTTTAATAATTCACTTGCTCCCAAATCACTTAAACCTTGAGCCTTCCGATTTGCATTGATTGCTGTTTTTATAAAGTTTGTAACAGTTATACCCGGTATTTCAACAGGATATTGAAAAGATAAAAAGATTCCCAAATGTGCTCTTTCTTCTGGATCAAGCCCAGATAAATCTTTCCCTTCGAATAAAATTTTACCTTGGGTGACATCATAATCTTCATTCCCAGCAATAACGGAAGACAAGGTGCTTTTACCTGATCCATTTGGTCCCATAATTGCGTGTACCTCACCAGCTTTTACATTAAGATCGATGCCATTTAAAATTGTTCTCCCTTCAACTTCAGAATGTAAATTTTCTATTGTCAACATTACTTTGCTATTTGTTTTAATTTATGTCTATAAAGAATTAGCCAACACTTCCTTCTAAACTAATTTCAAGAAGTTTTTGAGCTTCAACTGCAAACTCCATTGGAAGTTTATTTAGAACCTCTTTACTGAACCCGTTAACTATAAGTGCTATGGCTTTTTCTGTATCAATACCTCTTTGATTGCAGTAAAAAATTTGATCTTCACCAATTTTACTTGTAGTTGCCTCATGCTCAACTTGAGCTGAATTATTTTTAGCTTCGATATAAGGAAATGTGTGTGCCCCACAATTATTTCCCATTAATAATGAATCACACTGTGAAAAATTTCTCGCATTTTTTGCTCTAGACCCCACTTTCACAAGGCCACGATAACTATTTTGTGATTTCCCTGCAGAAATTCCTTTAGAAATAATAGTACTACGGGTATTATTACCCAAATGGACCATTTTTGTTCCAGTATCTGCTTGTTGGAAGTTGTTAGTAACAGCTATTGAATAAAATTCTCCAATCGAGTTGTCTCCTTTTAAAACACATGAGGGATATTTCCAAGTAACAGCAGATCCAGTTTCTACTTGAGTCCAAGAAATTTTTGCTCGATTGTGACAAATTCCCCTTTTAGTAACAAAATTGAAAACACCTCCTTTTCCATTTTTATCACCAGGAAACCAGTTTTGTACTGTAGAATATTTTATTTCAGCATCGTCAAGAGCTATTAATTCAACGACTGCTGCATGAAGTTGATTTTCATCCCTAGAGGGAGCTGTACATCCTTCCAAATAACTGACATAACTTTGCTCATCTGCAATGACAAGTGTTCTTTCAAATTGGCCAGTACCAGCTTGATTAATTCTAAAATAAGTAGACAATTCCATTGGACAACGTACTCCTTTTGGAATGTAACAGAAAGAGCCATCTGTGAATACAGCACTATTTAATGCTGAATAATAGTTGTCCCTTGGAGGTATAACTGTACCAATATATTTTTTTACTAATTCAGGATGTTTTTGAATGGCCTCTGATATAGAACAAAAAATTATCCCCTTTTTTGCCAAAGTTTCTCTAAAAGTGGTTGCAACTGAAACTGAATCCATAACAATATCTACAGCAACACCCGAAAGCTTTTTCTGTTCATCAATAGAAATGCCAAGCTTATCAAATGTTTTTAGTAACTCAGGATCAACCTCCTCAAGACTATTATACTTTGGCTTTTGTTTAGGAGCAGAATAGTATGAAATCTTTTGTAAATCTGGCTTTTTGTACTTTACATTTGACCAATCAGGTTCAACCATTTTTTTGAAACTTGAAAAAGCTTCCAAGCGCCATTTAGTCATCCACTCTGGCTCACCTTTTTTTTCTGATATTTTTCTAATAATGTCCTCATTTAAACCCACAGGAAATGTATCCGATTCAATATCGGTGTAGAATCCATACTCATATTCTTTGGTTTCTAATTCTTTTTTTAACTCTTCTTCTGTGTATGCCATAATTTATTAAAGTGAAAAACTCTCCCCACAGCCACAAGTCCTTTGGGCATTAGGATTATTAAATACAAATCCTTTACCATTTAGTCCGCCTGAATATTCTAATATTGTACCCGCCAAATAAAGTATACTCTTTTTGTCAACTATAATTTTAACTTGATTATCTTCATAAATCTTATCCTCTTTTTTTAATTCAGAATCGAATTTTAATTCATAGGAAAGACCTGAACAACCTCCACTTTTGACACCAACACGGACATAGTCTCTTAATGGATCATAACCCTCCTCTTTCATCAAAGTAGAAACTTTTTGTTTAGCTGTTTCGTGAACTTTTATCATAATTGGTTAACATTACATTTAACAGTATGCAAATATACGTTATTTCTGTTGATTTTATTGGTAAAGCGATTGATTTACCCTATTGACAGATTGCATAACTTAATACCAAATAGCTAGAAAAATATCTTTTGAACCTTTTGAATTTTGAAAAGGTTTTAAAACACTTTCTGAACTGCCAATAACAATAACTTTGTTTTGTTGACTCAAAATAACATCATTGGCCTGATTAATACCATAATCTCCAAGAGTAGTTGTTTTAATTAAGCTCCCATTCTCAAGAGTATAGTATAATACAATATCGTTGCCTACACTTTCCGTATTTAAAAATGTATTTTGATTACTCCTTTGGCCAACAATAATAAGCGTTCCATCTTTACGCCTTAAAAATGAGTTTGCCTTTTCAAAGCTAGATGTTCCAATATTTCTCAAATCTTTTAGTTTACCGTCTGATGATAATCTTGCAAGTACAATATCTGATGATCCATACGCCGATTTTATATCACCATCTAAACTATATGTCTGACCCAAAATAAGAAAGTCCCCATTTGGAGCTTCAATTATAGCTTTTCCGCTGTCATATTCGCTACCACCGATAGATTTTTCCCAAATTAATTGTCCTTTGCCATCTATTTTTACGACCCAAATATCATAGCTGCCTTTCGGATTAGTTATATCGATATCATCACTTTCTGACGAACCTACAATTACAAATTCACCTTTAGAGGTTTCAATAGCATCATATGATCGATCATTATTTGAACCCCCAAAATAATTTCGCCATTGCAGATTACCATTCATATCAATTTTATGAACCCAAAATTCTCCAATACCATGACGTGATGAATTGTTAGATTTGATTTTTTTTCTTCCCAAACCTTGGGATGCAGATACATCCAAAAAACCATTAAAAAGAAGGCCTCCATCTGAAGTTTCTATTATGTTGTATGCATGATCGTGGCCCGAAAAACCAAAGCTTTTCTCCCATATTATTAAACCACTAGAGTCTGTTCTAATTAACCAATTATCATGTTGACCCCTATTCTCAGTAGAATCACCATCACTACTTTTACTATAACCAACTAACACAAACCCATCATCAGACAATTGAACTAAGTCTTGACCTCTGTCATCCTCTGATCCACCATAAGTTTTTGTCCATTGTAGATTTAAATTTGAGTCAAATTTCATTAAGAAAATATCACTTCCATTTCTTTTTTTATTTGAAAAATGACCATCAATACTTTTTGTATTTCCTATTAATGCAAATCCTCCATCATTTGTATTAACGATTGAATTGGCAATATCCTCATCACTACCACCATAAGTTTTAACCTCTTGCCATTGATTTTTAGTAGGTGGCAAAAAAGACCAATTTGTTTCACTAATAGAATTACATCCTAAGAAAATTAATATGATGAGTGCAATTATGTAATTATTCATCTATAGCTGATGCCTTTACTAAAAATAATCCTGAGTCTATATCACTTATAGCAATAACTCCACTATCAAAAAATGGGTATATGCTCCAAACGCCGTTAAATTTAGGATTATTATCAGATGGATATGTATCAAAAAAACCTTTTTCAAATATTGTTTTATTTTGTACTTCACTAATATCAATTACTCTAAGACCCGCACTATAATTGGCTAAAAAAAAATATTCTCCCACTATGTAACCATTGTGATCTATTGCATCAAAATTTGAAAAATATTTAAAATGTAATTTAGGCTCTTTTAAGATTGAAAAATCAAATATTCGAGTTTGAGTTTTTAATCCAAATTTCAATTCATCCAACTCATCACCAAGAAAAAAGTATCTATGATCCTCGGTTAAAAATCCTTGGTGGGTATATCCTGAACCAGAATAATCGATTGTACTTATTATTGAAGGATTCAATTTGTCAGTAACATCTAAAATAACAATCCTATTATTTTCTCCTCCATCACTATTGCTACCAAAAAAAATTTCTTTTCCTTGAAATTCTGGGTCTGGACCTATATAATTTACAACGTGTGCGTCATGAGTGTATCTCTCCCTAGAATAGCCTCCTAAATTTTTGGGATTTTTTGGGTCACTAATATCTATAAAAACTGGACCCCCCGCATGTAAATTTGATCCCAAAACATAGGCAAATGAAGATTCTTCATTAATCCAAATATTGTGTGCATTCCCAAAATCTGTGAGTGTCGCACTTGAATCAAAAATTTCAAAATTTTTAACACTTCTTAACTTTGTCAGATCAAAAACTTGTAATCCATGATTTTGTGCCTCACTTACAATAAAAGCGTGGTTTTTAAATACTTTGACGTCTCTCCATGGGCTAGTTGTTGAAGCTGTTGGTAATTTTCCCAAAAAAATAGGATTTTCCGGATCACTTATATCTATAAAAGCTGTACCGTCGTCTAGCCCTAAAAGTGCATATTCTTTTTCAGTTTCAGGATCCTTCCATCCCCAATTATCATTTGCTGAATTACTGCCAAATTCTCTTAGAGATATTTGAGCTAATAGATCATATCCCAAACAGGGATAATTACCTGCAAAACCATCTAAACAGGGTTTCTTAAAATTTTTATCATCAATAACTACACCTGTATCAAAGACATCATCACCTAAAACCAATTCTCTAGGTATTTCACTTTTATTACAACTTAAGGCAAAGAACAAAAGATATAGTGAATACTTTTTCATAGTTCTAAAATTATAAAAACAGAAATAGAATTCATATTTAATAATTATATAAGATGTTTACATTTGTGATGTGTTAGAAAATAAAAAATCCCCCAATACTCCCTTAAGTAGTCTAGGAGAGTTTGCACTTATCGAACATTTAACAAAAAAATTTAGTCTCACAAATAAGTCAAGTCTTCTTGGAATAGGTGATGATGCAGCTATTATCAATGATAAAGATAAATTAACTCTAATTACTACTGATTTGTTAATTGAAGGTGTGCATTTTGACCTTGGCTATGTCCCTCTAAAACATTTGGGTTATAAATCAGTTGTGGTCAATCTTTCTGATCTTTACGCAATGAATATATATCCAAGTCAAATCACAACATCAATTGCAGTGTCCAATCGTTTTTCTTTAGAAGCTCTTGAGGAAATTTATGAAGGAATTCAGCTGGCATGTAAAAATTATAATGTAGACCTTGTAGGAGGCGATACTACAAGCAGTAAAACTGGCTTAATTATATCAATTACCGCAGCTGGATTTGGCGATAAAAATAGAATTGTTAATAGGAAAGGTGCGAAAGAAAATGATTTATTGGTTGTAAGTGGGGATTTAGGGGGAGCATATGTGGGATTACAAGTACTAGAACGTGAAAAAGCAGTTTTTAAAGTCAATCCAAATACCCAGCCAGATTTAAGCAAATATTCTTATTGCATTGAAAAACAATTGAAGCCAGAAGCAAGAAAAGATGTTATTAAACTTTTAGATGATTTAGAAGTTATACCAACTTCTATGATTGACATAAGTGACGGATTGTCTTCAGAAATCTTACATCTTTCAAAATCTTCTAATGTTGGCTTTCACCTTTTTGAAGAGAAAATCCCGATAGATCCTCATGTAAGTTTAATTTGTGAAGAATTTAAATTTAATTCTACAGTTGCTGCTTTGAATGGAGGAGAGGATTATGAGTTACTTTTTACAATTAGTCAAAATGACTTTGACAAAATTAAAGATCATCCTTACCTAACAATAATAGGTCACGCATGTGATAAAAAAATAGGCTGTCAAATGATTACGGGTCTAGGACAACAAATAGAATTAACTGCTCAGGGATGGCAATCCTTCTCCTAAGATTTAATTAGCCTAAAGATACGTCTAAAGTCATCATAACTATAAAGCCTAATATAAATCCCAATGTGGCTATATCAGTAAACTTGTCTTGTTGGGTTTCAGGAATTACCTCCTCAACGACAACAAAAATCATAGCACCTGCGGCGAATGCCATTGCATATGGAAGCAAAGGTGTGAAAAAAGTTACAGCCACAGCACCAACCACAGCTGCTATAGGCTCAACTATTGCAGAAAGCTGTCCGTACCAAAAACTTTTAAGTTTTGAAACTCCTTGCCTTCTCATTGGCATTGATACAGCTATACCCTCTGGAAAATTTTGAATTCCGATACCTAAAGCTAAAGCAACTGCACCAGTTATTGAGGCTTCTGGTATTCCTGCAGCTACTCCTCCGAATAATACACCTACTGCAAGCCCTTCGGGGATGTTATGTAATGTTATTGCTAAAACTAGCAAAGTAGTTCGATGCCAAGGGGTTTTAATTCCCTCAGATTCTTTAAAATTTATGTGTAAATGTGGTAAAACCTTATCCATTCCAAAAATAAATAGGGCACCTAATCCAAAACCTATAGCTGCAGGTAAAACTTTTATAAATCCCTCTCCTGGACTCATATCAATTCCAGGAGATAATAAACTCCAGAAGCTGGCAGCAACCATTACTCCACCTGTAAAACCAAGCATTCCGTCAAATAAAGCTCTGTTCATACCCCTCACAAAAAAAACAAGAGAAGCTCCAAGTGCTGTTACTCCCCAGGTAAATAAAGTAGCATAAAACGCCCCATAAACAGGATTTGTACTTTTAAAAAATTCAATTATTGCTTCCACCAATTAAAATTTTAGACGAAAATAGAGAGTTTGTACGAATATTTTAACATGTACAAGTGTTTTAATTACTTTTATACTTCAACTATGAATGATAAATATTTTGATTATATAATTTGTGGTGGTGGTGCCTCAGGAATACTCCTTTTGAGAGCTTTACGTCAAGATAGTTATTTTGAAGATCAAACAATCTTAATTATTGATAAAGAATTAAAAAGTGGCAATGACCGAACATGGTGCTATTGGGAAAAGCCAATTGGTGAATTTGATTCAATTCTTACACAAAAATGGGATCGCGCTCAATTTAGTTCAAAAACGCATACAAGCGAATTTGAACTGAATCCATTTCAATATAAAATGTTGAGATCTGGAATTATTTATGACAAATTTCATAAGCAAGTTAAAAATCTAAAAAAAACAAAATTTCTTTTAGCGGAAATTAAAGATATTACATCAAGAGAAACATACACAGAAGTAATCACAAGTTCAGGAAGCTTTAAATCAAAACGTGTTTTTAATAGTCTTTTTGATTTAAAGTCTTTATTAAACCAAAATAAATACCCCGTATTAAAACAACATTTTTTGGGGTGGTTTATTAAAACAAAAAAACCCGTTTTCGATCCTAAAAAAATTATTTTTATGGATTTTAATATCCCTCAAGAAAATGAAACTCGTTTTATTTATTTGCTTCCACAAAATAGTCATGAAGCTCTAGTTGAATATACACTTTTCTCAAAAAATCTTTTGAGTATAGAAGAATACGAAAATGGCATAAAATCATATCTGGAATCTAAAGGAATAGTTGACTTTATAATTGAGGAAAAAGAAAAAGGAAGTATTCCTATGACCTGTTTCCCTTTTTATAAACTAAATACTCGTAGTCTCTTACATATTGGCACTGCAGGCGGTTGGACTAAACCCAGTACAGGATTTACGTTTATGAATACTCGGCGAAAAATTGACAGTTTACTCTCTTTTTTAAAAACAAAAAAACCTCTTGATGTATTTAGTTTTAAAAACCGCTTTTTATTTTATGATTTATTATTTATTGATGTTTTAACAAAATATAATGACCAGGGGAGTAATTTATTTGCTCGTATGTTTCAAAAAAATCACCCCGTAGATGTTTTGCGTTTTATTGACGAAAAATCTAATTTTTTAAAAGAACTTAAGATTTTTATCTCGTTTTCATTTAAGCAACAAGTCTGGTTTCTTAATGCAATTCGCCGAAGAATTTTTTAAAATTCTCTCTTCATTAAATTTTCCCCAAAGTTTTTAAATATATTTTTTACCTCCGCACTGATTTCTAGATTAGAAAGTTTTTTAAATGCCTTTATTGTGTAATCGTTTACCAATTTCATGCAAGCTTCTCCAGCATTTGTTTTGTCAAAAATAGACTTAACTGCATCTATTTTTTTATTGCCTAATTCATCACCTGTTCTTTTGTCATACCATTTTAATAATTCTTTTTTTTCATTTGTAGAACCATTAGACATCGCATAATGGAACAGTATCGTCTTTTTATTTTCAATTATATCACCTCCAATTTTTTTCCCAAAAGAAATTGAATCACCATATACATCAAGATAGTCATCTTGAATCTGAAAGGCTATTCCTAGTAATTCTCCAAATTCATAAATAGCCTCTAAATCATCCTGTGATGCATCTGCTATCAAAGCACCCATTTTTAAAGCACATCCTATTAGAACCGCTGTTTTTAATCTTATCATTTCTAAATAATTATTTTGATTGACATCAACTTTCTCCTCAAAATCTATGTCATATTGTTGTCCCTCACATACTTCTAGGGCAGTTTTATTCAATAGTTTTGTAAGTTTAGAAAAAAGTGGATTTTCGTAATCCTCTAATGCCTGATAGGCTTTTATTAGCATAACGTCTCCAGAAATAATACCCGTATTAATATTCCATTTGTTATGTACTGTTACAGAACCTCTTCTTAATTCAGCACTATCCATTATATCATCATGAACTAGAGTGAAATTGTGAAAAATTTCTACTGCTAAAGCAGCGCTTACTGCTTCTTTATATTTGTGCCCAAATAAATCAGCTGACATTAGTACTAATAATGGACGTATTCGTTTACCTCCTAGATTAAGTATGTATTGAATAGGTTCGTAAAGATTTTCGGGTGATTTTTTA
>CEOK01084749.1_pt1 | contig 42620 bp, 36 predicted proteins | sample 427001 | NCBI WGS metagenome assembly CEOK01 (sample SAMEA2591108, study PRJEB7988) | marine metagenome | isolation source: saline water (ENVO:00002010), including | reverse complement strand
ACGTTCGGTTCCCGCTACTTTGGCAGTGTATCCACTAATAAAATGATACATGGCTTGCGCAGGTGTGAGTCTTGAAATGGGAGGGAGCACCCCAAAAGCATCTGCGGTTAAGAAGATGATGTTTTTTGGATGACCTGCTCGTCCCGTTTCACTGGCATTGGGAATGTAATTAATGGGATACGAGCATCGTGTATTCTGGGTGAGTGAGACGTCGTCAAAGTCAGGGCGACGTTTGCTATCGAGCACAACATTCTCCAAAATGGTTCCTGGCATCTGTGTGGTTGCGTAGATTTCAGGTTCCTGCTTTGGGCTCAGATTAATTGTTTTGGCATAACACCCCCCTTCAAAATTGAAGATACCTTGATCACTCCATCCATGTTCGTCATCCCCAATCAGAGTTTTGTCTTGATCTGCGGATAACGTGGTTTTACCCGTTCCTGATAACCCAAAAAAGACAGCTGTGTTCCCCTTTTTATCCACATTGGCAGAACAGTGCATGGGCATCACTCTTTTTTGTGGGAGTAGATAATTCATGACCCCAAAAATCCCTTTTTTTACCTCACCTGAATAGAGAGTTCCTCCAATGAGAATGAGCTTCTTCTCAAAATTGACTAGGATAAAGGTCTTCGATCGAGTCCCATCCGATTCTGGATCTGCTTCGCAAAAAGGTGCTGCCAACACAGTAAAACTTGGCACAAAGGATTCTAATTCATCATCTGTCGGGCGAATAAACATATTGTGAGAGAACAACCCGTGATAGGCCACCTCACTGACTACCCGAACATTCAATCGATGGTCTGGATCAGCGCCTGCATACAGATCCTTCACATAGACGGATTTATCTTTTAAATACGAGGCCACTTTGGTGTGAAGTTTTTCAAAAACGTCCTTTGAAATTGGCGTATTAAACCCTCCCCAATCGACATGTTTTTTGGTTTGCTCATCTTCCACGATGAATCTATCCTTGGGTGAACGCCCTGTGTAGGTCCCGGTAAGGATTCGAATGGCATGCTTGTCTGTCAGAACTCCTTCATCATTTTTGATAATGTGCTCATAAAGCTCAGCTGGGGTAAGATTCCAATGTTGGCACTCGTCTGGTATCTCCAACTGCAACGTGTCAAGTTCAACAGCGCTTCGTGGCGCTTCATTTTTTGTTCCCATGCTCCAATACGTTGTTTTAGTCCGATGATTAATCGATTAGCTCGTATCTTTAAAAGTAAGGACGCCATGTGTGAATGACCACCTAATTTTTTGACACAACACAATTCTAACATGTCTATATGTAGTTTAGCCTGCATCCAATGTGCTTACCCTGGCTCGATCACCTCAAGTGTAGAGCATCATATTCGCCTCATTCGAGCCGCTGCTAATGAGGGCGCACAAGTCATTGTCTTGCAAGAACTCTTTCAACAACCCTATGTAGGGGCTCGAGTTGATGAGGCGCATTTTTCGGATGCATCGGCGGTGGATGGTGCACTCATTCAACAAATGAGTGCACTCTCCAAGGAGCTAGCCATCTGGTTGGTGGTTCCTTTTTTCGAACAAGCGGGCCCAGGAGTATACTATAATGCTGCCGTCGTCCTCGATGATCAAGGGGAGAGGGTGCTTCATTATCGCAAGAATCACATCCCTGAGGACCCAGGCTTCCACGAAAAGTATTATTTCGCTCCAGGGGATCTTGGGTATCCTGTAGTGGACACCCCATGGGGAAAACTTGGCGTCTTAATCTGTTGGGATCAATGGTTCCCAGAGGCTGCTCGTGTGCTTGCCTTGCAAGGTGCTCAACTAGTTGTATATCCAACCGCCATTGGATCGTTAGAAACGGAGTCTAAGACCGAAATGGCGGCATTTCATGATGCTTGGCAGACGATTCAGCGCTCTCATGCGATTGCCAACGGAGTTTTTGTCGCTGCAGTCAATCGTGTTGGGGTTGAGTCGGGAACGACCTTCTGGGGACACTCCTTTGTCGCTGGTCCTTTTGGTGAAATTCTGGCGGAAGCAGGGGAGAAAGAGGAGATCTTGCATGCAACGCTTGATCTCTCCGAAGTTGAAACGGTTCGTAAGACCTGGCCATTTTTCAGAGATCGTCGGATTGACACCTATGCCCCCCTTCTCAAGCGATGGACACAGTAAGGATGGACGCAGGAAGGATAGAACCAGTGTCTACAACTCGCTGGCCGGCAGAATGGGAGCCTAAGGATGCTTTGCTTCTTACATGGCCCGAAAATCGTGAGACGTGGCCTGGAGAACGGCTCAAACGTGTGGAAGCTGTTTATGTGGAGCTATTGCGTACTATGGCTTCACGTCAACGGGTTTTGTGCCTCGTTTCGTCCGCTGTCGTTGGTGAGTATGCGGATCGATTGGTTCGACAATCCATCGATCTAGGCACATCGCTTGATTTGGAATGGATTGTTATGCCCACTAACGACCTGTGGGTACGTGATTATGGTCCTATTGGAGTCTTGGAGGGTGATCAACCTGTCTGGCTAGATTGGACCTATAACGCATGGGGAGGCAAATATCCGCCATTTGATTTGGATCATGCCATTCCAAAGACTCTTGCTGTATCGTTGGACGTAACGGTGCAATCCTATGAGACTGTTTTGGAAGGTGGAGCCATTGAGGGTAATGGAGATGGGCTGCTCTTAACGACTAAAGCGGTTCTGCAAAGCCCTGCGCGCAATCCTGGAGTGAGCCAACATAGACTGGACCAGATTCTACAAGAGGCCTTTGGGGTATCTCATGTGTGTTGGTTTGATGCTGGCCTCAAAGGTGATGACACCGATGGGCATGTAGATGATTTTGCAAGATTTGTACGAAAAGATGTGGTTCTAATGGCTCACGACACACCAGGCGGCCCAAATGAGCAGGTTCTGCGCGAAAACAAGGAGACCCTCACAAGGTTTGGTCAAGATTTGAGGGTGCAGCAAGGGTTTGATCTCAACATTATCGATCTCCCTATGCCACGCTGTGAAATTGAAGGCACAACCGTCGATGGATCGAGCATCGTGCCTGCGAGTTATGCCAATTTTGTGTTTGGTGACAACACGGTGTACCTCCCGTTGTATGACCCCAAAACGGATCGTGAGGCGATCGCCATATTCCAAGACATACTTCCTGAGCTTGAGATTGTTGGGATCCAATGCCACGATTTGGTGTGGGGGCAGGGTTCAATTCATTGTGTAACGCAGAACCTCATTGGATTGAGTGAATGAAGGTGCGTACATTCGAAACATACTATGAGTAATTCCACCCCATCATCAGAGTCAAACACTAAGGTTGACACACTGGCTGAAGCGACCATCAATCATCCCGATTTTGAGGCGGTGATAGGACTCGAGGTTCACGCGCAACTTCAAACGCAAACCAAAGCGTTTGCACCTGTGGCTAGTGAGTACGGCGAGGCACCAAATACCCAGCTCACGCCACTCTGTCTTGGCCATCCAGGCACGTTACCACAAGTGAATGAAGAGCTTATTCATTATACTGTCAAGATGGGCCTTGCGACGGGGTGTGAGATTGCGCGCAGGTCGATTTTTGCCCGAAAAAACTATTTTTATCCTGATTTACCCAAGGGGTATCAGATTTCTCAATACGAGACCCCCATTTGTTTTGGTGGCGAACTTGAGATTACCCTACCCACTTATAAAAAACGAATTGGGCTTACTAGAATTCACATGGAAGAGGATTCAGGGAAGTCCTTGCATGATCAGGATCCTTACCACTCGCTGATTGACTTGAATCGTGCAGGCTCAAGCCTCATTGAAATCGTCTCTGAGCCAGATATTCGTACGCCACAGGAAGCTTATGCATACCTCACGAGAATTCGTCAGATTGTGCAATACCTAGATATTTGTGATGGAAACATGGAAGAGGGGAGTCTTCGGTGTGATGCAAACGTTTCGGTGCGTCCAAGAGGACGAGAGGCGTTCGGTACAAGAACGGAGTTGAAGAATATGAACTCCTTCCGAAATGTTGAGAAGGCGATTCAGTATGAAATTGACCGGCAGATTGCGCTGATTCAGCAAGGAGGGGAGGTGGTGCAGGAGACGTTGTTGTGGGATCCTAATACTCTGACCACACGCTCGATGCGTAGCAAGGAGGAAGCGCATGATTATCGCTACTTCCCCGAACCTGATTTGCCTCCCGTCGTTTTGGATGAAGCGTGGCTTGAGTCGGTTAAGATTGCCTTGCCTGAGCTGCCCGATGTGCGTAGAGCTCGCTTTATTGAGCAGTATTCACTCGGCCTTGATGATGCGGTGACCCTGACGGATCAACGTGCCTTGGCGGACTTTTTTGAGGCCTTAGTTGAGGCAAGTGGTGACGCCAAAGTCTCTAGTGCGATGATTTTATCGAATGTGCTACGTGTGTTAAATGAGCGTGGATGGTCGATTGGGCAATTTCCAGTCGGAGTGGAGCTGCTGGCGCAGTTAATCGGACTAAAACAAGACGCAAAGGTGAATTCTAGCGCTCAAACAACACTATTTATGGAGTTGGTTGATCGACATGTGAACCATGAAGGTGGCAAAGCGGATGGGGCTGCGGGCACGGCTGCGCAAACAGATGTAGAAGCAATTGCCAAAGAGCTCGATTTGATTCAAGTTTCGGATGATTCAGCGATAGAAACCTTTGTTGACCAGGTCCTAGCCCAACACTCTGATGAGGTGGAACGCTACAAAGAAGGGAAAACCGCACTAATGGGCTTTTTTGTGGGGCAGGTGATGAAAGTCTCTCGTGGACAAGCCAATCCAGAGCTTGCCAAAACATACTTACTCAAAAAACTAGATCAGTAGGGTAGATTATGGCCTCAATTACCCCATTATTAGCAGGAAATTGGAAGATGAACCAGGATCAACAAGCCACTATGGACTTTATGTATGCATTGTCGGCTTGGCTTCAAGAACATGACGCATCCTCCTTAGATATCGCTCTGTTTCCATCGTATTTGTCTATCCCAGCCGCCATTGCAACGGCCGATGATGCGGTGATCGTAGGCGCCCAAACGGTGGCGTCGTATGATGAGGGGGCGTACACAGGGGAGGTAAGCGCAGGGATGATCGCGGACGCTGGTTGTGGTGCGGTATTGGTGGGGCATTCTGAGCGGCGGGAATACTTTGGTGAATCTGAGAAGGACTTTGTTGTGAAAGTTGAAAAGGCTTTAGCTGCAGGGCTTCAGGTCGTGTATTGTGTAGGCGAAACTCTGGATCACCGCAAAGCAGAGTCGCAAGAAGATGTGGTCCGCAAGCAACTCGATCCCGTGCTTCGCGGGCTGGATGAGGCCCATTGGGCGTCGATGAGTATCGCATACGAACCTGTTTGGGCTATCGGGACTGGAGAGACTGCCTCCCCGGAGCAAGCCCAAGAGATGCATGCCTTTATCCGAGGATGGCTGACGAACGCTGTGGGCGCTTCTGTCGCCGACAACACGCGAATATTGTATGGTGGTAGCATGAAGCCTGGCAATGCAAAAGAGCTTTTGAGTCAGCCTGACGTCGATGGTGGGTTGATTGGCGGGGCTAGCCTTCAGGTTGAAAGTTTCACAGAGATTCTGAGTCATGCCCTCTCATAACGTTCTATGCATTGGATCGGGAGGGCGTGAACACGCCTTGGTAGCCGCAATCGTAGCCTCAGAGGGTTTGGAGGTGTGTTATGCCGCACCTGGAAATCCTGGAATGGCAGCGCTCGATAAGGTGCAATGTGTCGATCTTGAGCCGGCAAATCACCAAGATGTCATTGCGTTTTGTAGGGAGCATGACGTGACACTGGTGGTAATCGGCCCAGAGCAACCCCTTGTGGATGGACTTGTAGACACACTTCGAGAACATGAAATTCCTGCATTTGGCCCCAGCGCGTATGCGGCACAATTGGAAGGAAGCAAAGCCTTTGCCAAAGAATTCATGGCAGAATTTGGGATTCCAACGGCAGCTTCGGAGCTCTTTACACTATCGACGGACGCCGACGCCTTGGCGATCAAAGAGTGGATTGAGCATCAGGCGAATCTACCTATCGTGTTAAAAGCCGATGGTCTTGCGGCAGGCAAAGGAGTTTTTGTGTGTGAAACGCTAAAGGATGTAACCGCAGCGTTGGAGCAATGCCTTGCCTCAGAATCACTTCGTGAGGCCTCGACCCAACTCGTGGTAGAGGAGTTTATGGAGGGGGAAGAGGCGTCTGTGTTTGTTATTACCGACGGGTATTCATCCAAAATCCTGGGTGTCGCGCAAGATCACAAACGGATTTATGATGGGGATAAAGGGCCCAACACTGGGGGAATGGGTGCTTACTCTCCAGCGCCTGTTGTCACAGATGCTCTTTTGAATCAAATTCAGCAAACGATTATTGAGCTAACCATTACCGGGTTACAAGTCAAAGACGCTCCGTACACGGGGATTCTTTATGTCGGGTTAATGATGACCGAGGCTGGCCCTAAAGTGGTGGAATACAATTGTCGATTTGGAGATCCAGAGTGCCAGTGCATCCTACCATGCATCCAGAATGATTTTATAAAACTATGTGAAACTACTGTGCAACAAGAGCTTGATGAAGTTGAAGTAACCCATTCAGGTGAATCAACATGTTGTGTGGTCTTGGCTGCAGAGGGGTATCCATCATCCTATCCAAAAGGGATGTTGATACGCGGGCTGGATCAGGTCGAAACGGTTCGGAATGAGTCAAATGAGCCCGCTATGGTCTTTCATGCGGGAACAGCAACGGACGAACAGGGGCGTGTGGTCACCAAAGGTGGACGAGTACTGACCCTTGTAGGGCGTGGGGCAACGTTGCAAGAAGCCGTGACACATGCGTACAAAGCGGTGGACGTGATTGACTTTGAGCATAAAACCTATCGAAAAGATATCGCTCAAAAAGGGCTATATAGGCTTCAGTGGCTCAACAGGCTTCAAGAAAAATAGTGTTTGAGGTGCGAGGGCTTCTCATGACGAAGTTGGCAGAGCAACTATTAGCCACCACATCCTTTGATGACGCTTGGCAATTGTGTGTGGGTGAACATGCCACTCATCGCTCCATTGCATGGCGGTACGTGGAAGAGATGACCAGAGGAATGGACGGGTTTGGGGAGATGGCCTCGGTGCCACTTGAAAAATGGCCGTTGATGTCTATTTCTGCGTTTCGAGAGAGGCTCATGAGTATTACAGACACGCCAGACATGATTTTTCGAAGCAGTGGAACCTCTTCCAGCGTCTCTTCTCAGCATGCCATGGGATCGTTAGCCCTGTATCATCGAGCGAGTATTGAAGGGTTTATGACCCATTATCGTGAGGCCTTCCTTCATGGTGCCCGCTTTATTGGGTATGTGCCTGGGTACATCGATAACCCCGCGTCGTCCTTACTCTCGATGATGGGTGCGATTGTCTCGGAGCTCGAAGACGTGGCAACGATGATTTCAACGCCTCAGGAGTTGCAAATCACGCTTCAGGAGGATGCTTCAAGCCCCGTCGTGCTCTTTGGGGCTGCTTTTGGCCTGGTCGATTTTGTAGATGGGATAGAAGAAGGGATGTCAATAGGGGGTGCAGGTGAATCCACGAAAGGTCATGCACCCATGCGACTTCCACAGGGCTCCATCATCATTGAAACCGGGGGTATGAAAACCCATCGACGTGAGCTCTCGCGTGACGTCATGCATCACCACTTGAGTGAGGGTTTTGGAGTTCCTCGAAGCCAGATTCACTCTGAATATGGGATGTGCGAAATGACCTCTCAAGCGTATTCCATGGATGGTGTATGGTTTACTCCCACACGATTGGCACGATTTGTGGTCAAAGACGTGAATCACCCCCTTCAAGCGACACCGCACGGCTCTGTGGGTCGTTTAGGGGTGATGGACGCGGGTAACATCAATAGCTGCCCTTGGTTTTTGACGGATGATTTAGCCATACAGCGAGAGGATGGAGCGATTCAAGTGCTTGGGAGACGTGAAAAATCTGTGGCTCGAGGTTGTAATTATATGGTGGATGTGGATGGATAATGCGATGAAGCCTGATTTACGTGGTGGACTAGAGGCCGCTCTAGGCAGAGCAGAGATCTTGGGCAAGAGGTGGCAAGAGTGGATTCACCAGCCAAGCTCGCAGATGGAGCCACTCATTACAGATCAGGTGTCACAAAGCGGGCATACGCGTGCGGATGTTGTCTTTCAGCTTAAGCACCTTGCCGAGGCTATCACGGTAGAATCACTTCAGGCGTGGGTTAGGCAAAGTTGGCCTAATGGATTTGCAAAATCGTCAAATCTGAACGAGTCAGGTATTCCCGACTCGATGCTCATATGTTGTGTTCATGCAGGCAATATTCCCATGGTTGGACTGCAAGATATGCTTGCCATTTGTCTTGCAGGGGACTTTTATGCGGGAAAACTGAGTAGACGAGATTCTGCGTTGATGCAAGCATGGCTGGAGTACCTGTGTTATCAGGAGCCTAAACTTGGCCAGAAGCTGGCATGGTCGACCGATGCAGCTGGGTTGGTGCATTCACTCAATCGCCCCATTCAAGCATGGATATTTACAGGCAATGAATCGACGTGGGAAATGATTCAAAAGCAATTTGTTGTCGACGCATCCGCACATGATACGCCTGCTGCAACCCTGGTGCGTAGAGCTGAGGCCTCGATTGCAGTGTTGGATGATCAACAGTCGCCTTTACACTCTTCCGAGTTGAAGGCTCTGGCAGAAGCGATGCTATTATACCAAGGAAAAGGGTGTCGATCAGTGGGGCTCATTGTCAGTTCAAAGCCTTTATCGTTTTATCAACACTCGTGTGCGATGGTGGACTCTATGGAGGCCGTCATTATGGACTCTAATCAAGATGAGTCGCCTGTTTCCGAAGAAAGGGTTATGGAGCGTGGATGGTGCGCAGCGAATCAAATTGCTCATATTTGGGTGGACCACCTACTTATCCGTGAAGCTCCTGATTATGTTTTTGAACCCAATGAATCGCTCTTCTCGACAATTCCGGGTGTTGTGTATTGGGTGCAAGGGGATAGATCTCAGGTGGAAAAATGGTTCGATGACTCTCGAAAAGCAGCTCAAATTCAATCCGTTTACTCGGTGAATACTAGGGAGCATACCTCTCAAAGCTCACGAAATAGGGCTGAACCCTCGTCCAAATCGAGAGTTGAGTCCAAAACCGAGCCTTTAGAGCTTGCACAACGCCCACCTATTCATTGGACCCCTGATGGAGAAAATCCGTTGTCATGGGTCCTTAACCTTCCTTCACAATCCCATGAATCATGAAGCTGTGCATCATGATGGCTGGAATCGTACCTTTTGGCCATGAATAAATACGATCCATCACAAATTGAATCAAAATGGCAGGCGTATTGGGATGAGCACCAAACGTTTAAAACGCCTGAAAAGCCAGAGGGTCCTACCTATTATGTATTGGACATGTTTCCCTACCCTAGTGGAAGTGGGCTTCATGTAGGGCATCCGGAAGGCTACACTGCGACCGACATACTAGCCAGGGCCAAGCGAGCACAAGGTTTTGCAGTGCTACATCCGATGGGGTGGGACGCTTTTGGACTTCCTGCGGAGCAATACGCCATTAAAACGGGGACTCATCCAGAAAAAACGACTCGTGAAAACATAGCTAAGTTTAAATCTCAGCTCAAAATGCTCGGGTTTTCCTATGATTGGTCGCGTGAGGTCAATACAACTGACCCTGAGTATTATCGGTGGACTCAATGGATTTTTCTCAAACTGTATGAGCGTGGGTTAGCCTATCAAGCAGAAGTGCCTGTCAACTGGTGTCCTGCACTTGGAACGGTTTTGGCCAATGAAGAGGTCGTCGATGGCGTGAGTGAGGTGGGTGGGCATCCCGTAATTCGTCGTCCCATGCGACAATGGATGCTTCGGATTACGGAGTATGCTGAGCAGCTGCTAGATGGATTGGATGATCTTGATTGGCCTGAATCGACCAAAGCTATGCAGCGCAATTGGATTGGTAAAAGTGTGGGTGCAGAGATTGATTTTGCTGTTCAAAACGCCTCGACTCTAGCCTCTAATGCATCACACACCCAGAATGCATCACACGCACATATCACCGTCTTTACGACACGCCCAGACACACTCTTTGGAGCTACCTACATGGTTCTTGCGCCCGAGCATCCTGCAGTGGAGGACTTATTAACGCCAGATCAGGAGTTAGAGGCACGCGCCTACATAGACCAAGCGGCTCAAAAATCAGATTTAGAGCGCCAAGAATTGTCCAAAGTGAAGACTGGAGTCTTTACCGGTGCATTTGCTATCAATCCCGTAAATGATCAACCAGTTCCTATTTGGATTGCTGATTATGTCCTGGGGCACTACGGTACGGGAGCTATCATGGCGGTTCCAGGTCAAGATGAAAGGGATTATGACTTCGCAAAAGCCTTTGATTTACCGATTGTTCGCACGGTTCAGCCACCTGCAGAGTTTGAAGGGGGTGCCTACACGGGTGACGGACCAGCGATTGAGAGTGGGTTCTTGAACGGCATGCATATCGCCGAGGCAAAAGAGGCGATGATGGATTGGTTAGAGGAGCAATCCGTGGGTCGCCGCAAGACTCAGTACAAACTTCGTGATTGGTTGTTTTCGCGTCAACGTTATTGGGGAGAACCCTTCCCAATTGTGCATGTGGATGGAAAGCCTCAGCCTTTATCTACGGATGACTTGCCAGTCTTGCTGCCCGAAGTCGAAGACTACAAACCAAGTGAAAAAGGGGAGCCACCCTTGGCCAAAGCCACCGATTGGGTAAAAACGTCTTTTGGTGGCAAGGAGGCCGTGCGAGAAACCAATACCATGCCTCAGTGGGCGGGCTCGTGTTGGTATTATCTGCGGTATATGAGTCCAAATTATACCCAGGGTCCCTTGGATCCCGAGGCGGAAGCCATTTGGAAACAGGTTGATTTATACATTGGAGGTGCTGAACATAGCGTACTCCACCTGTTGTATGCGCGTTTCTGGCATAAAGTATTGTATGATGCAGGCGTGGTGTCGACCACGGAGCCTTTCAAAAAATTAGTCCATCAAGGGATGATCCTTGGGGAACTGGAATTCACAGCCTTTCAACACAAAGGAGCGTGGATCACCAAGAAAGAACGTGATGCCATTCTGGAAAGTGATCCAACAGCAGACATTAATGCTGTACGTTGCGCTGAAGATGAAGTTGAGAAACGAGGTGATAGCTTTGTCCATCTTACATCTGGGGTTGAGGTGGAAGCTAAGGCTCATAAAATGTCGAAGTCTCGAGGTAATGTGATTAATCCAGATGATGTGGTGGAGAGATATGGCGCGGATTCGCTTCGGCTTTATGAAATGTTTATGGGGCCTTTGGAGCAAGTCAAACCATGGTCCACCAAAGGCGTCGAAGGGGTGTATCGCTTTTTGGGCCGCGTATGGAGGCTATTGATTGATGACCAAACGGGGGAACTGCAGGAATCGATTACAGACCAAGAACACACCAAAGAGCAATTACGCCTTCTTCATCAAACCATTCAGAAGGTTACAGAGGATATCGAAGGATTACGGATGAATACGGCCATCTCCACGTTGATGATCTTTGTAAATGAGGCTAATGGGTGGTCAAGTATGCCTCGGTCGATTGCAGAACCGTTCTTGTGTTTGCTTCATCCGTTCGCTCCCCACATTGCCGAAGAGTTATGGGAGCGCTTTGGACACGATCAAAGCATTAGCCTCACATCTTGGCCAGTGTATGAGGAGGCCTACTTGGTGGAGGATGAAATCACACTGGCTGTGCAGGTTAATGGGAAGGTGCGTGGAACGATCGATGTAGCGACAGCTCAGGTGGAGGATCAAAAAGTGGTCCTCGAGCTCGCAAAAGCAGAACCCAATGTGAAAAAATATCTAAATGAAGGGACCCTCGTCAAAGAGATCTATGTCCCAGGACGTGTTCTAAATTTCGTCGTGAAATAACGCAGTTATCGTTGCTCGATAGGAGTCCAGTCGAGATTTTTGTCTGCGATATACATGGCGCGAGGGCGAATTAAGCGGTTATTATCGCTTTGTTCCATAAAGTGAGCCGTCCATCCAGAGACACGCGACATCGCAAAAATACAGGTGTAAAGATCGGGCTGGATTCCTATGGAGTAGTAGACGGTTGCAGAGAAGAAATCGACGTTTGCATCGATGTTTTTCTCGCTTTTCATGGTTTCTAGCATCGCCACAGACCACTCATACAGTTTCATATGTCCGGTCTCCTCGGAGAGTTGCTTCGACATTTTCTGCAGGTGAACAGCGCGTGGATCGAGTGTTTTGTAGACTCGATGCCCAAATCCCATGATTTTTTCCTTGCGGGCTAATTTTCCTTTGACCTCTTCCACTGGATCTAGATCATCACCCTTGGCTTGCATCTCAAGTAACATGTTCATGACTGCGGTGTTGGCACCTCCATGAAGTGGGCCCTTGAGTGATCCAATGGCTCCTGTGACTGCAGAATAAATATCAGACATTGTGGAGGCGATTGATCTTGCCACAAAGGTGGAGGCATTCATGCCGTGCTCAGCGTGTAGGATTAAGCAGAGATCCATGGTTTTGATGGCGGCGGCTCCTGGAGCTTCACCATTGAGCATATACAAGAAGTTTTCCGCAGTCGATCCACTAGAAAGAGGAGATACAATCTCCAAGCCACGACGAACACGGTCAAAGGCAGCAATCATAGCTGGCATCTTGGCCGTCATCGAGATGGTGGCGGCTTGGGTATCGGCAATGTCATGACCATCATGCTCAGAAAGCATCGACACGGCAGATCGAAGCACACCCATAGGTTCTGCGTCTTTGTCGCACGTCTGAATAAACGAGACAACAGCTTGTGGAAGCGTCCGCTCAGCAAGTAGTGCGTTATTTAGCTCATCAAGCTCATGTTGGGTTGGTAGGCGGTCGTTCCACAACAAGAAACAAACCTCTTCAAAGGTTGCGTACTCCGCAAGCGTATCAATATTATAGCCCGCGTAAATCAGCTCCCCTTTTTGGCCATCAATAAAACTTTTCTTGGTCGAAAACGCGACGATGCCGTCAAGGCCAAGGTTGATGAATGGTTTGTCGGATAAATCGAAAGAAGAAAGATCGTGTGGAGCCATAGATGTATTGAATTAAGGTTGCTAAATAGTATGAAATCTTTGGGCCTTATTCTAGTGTGTACGGTCTCAGCTTTCGTCTTGTTTCACTTGTTGCCAAGCTTCTTCTAACTCATCAAGTGAACAATCTGAGAGTGCTTTCCCCTTGGCTTTTATACGTTTTTCTACCCCTTGAAACCGGCGCCTAAACTTATTATTTGCCCCTCTCAAAGCTGATTCACTGTCTAGTCCTTTGAGTCGAGCCACATTAATGATAGAAAACAACACATCCCCAAGTTCATCTTGTTGACGCGCTGCAGAATCATTCTCGCGCATCGTTTGGGTCCATTCCTGGAGTTCCTCTTCAACCTTTTCCCAAGCAACATCCCACTCTTGCCAATCAAAGCCGACACTCGAGACTTTTTGTTGGATTCGGTGGGCTACAATAGCAGAGGGCATCGACATGGGAATGCCATCTAATATAGACTCTCTACCTTCGGCTAACTTGGTTTCTTCCCAGGTTTTAGCCACAGCGCCCGCATGGGTGGCTACGGTTTCGCCGAATACGTGAGGATGTCTTCGAATCAGCTTCTCGGAGAGAGTTTGAATGACATCTCTCACAGTGAAATGATCCTGATCTTGTGCAATACGAGAGTGAAACAATACATGCAATAGAAGGTCGCCAAGCTCTTTTTTTAGCTCCTCAGGGTTTGCTTGCTCGATCGCTTCCACCACCTCGTAGGTCTCTTCCACCAAGTTGTTCTTTACCGATTCATGGGTCTGTTCCCGGTCCCAGGGGCACTCGACACGAAGAACCGAAACAAGGGTTTCTAAATCCGTGAAGGTGTCGCGTGGGCGTATTCGATCCCATTTGGGAGTGGGTATTACAGGGGTTTTATCAAGTCGACGTAAGGCTTGATACACAGGATGAAGGGGAAGTCCAATGATATTGGTGTAGTCTCCATCTACCCGTTCGACCATAAGCCCCCCAAGAGGGTCTTGAATACCGTAGGCTCCAGCCTTATCACGCGGAGAGCCCGTGGCGATGTACTCTTCAATCAAGGACTCTTCCAGGGTATGAAAGGTGACGCGAGACGCAAAAGCAAACGTTTCATGAGCAATTCCATGACCTTGCGCATCTGTTCGAAGGATGTGAACGCCTGTCCAAACGTCATGGGTGTTTCCGCTGAGTTGTTGCAGCATACTGCGCGCTTGCTCATCGGTGGAGGGTTTGCCAAGAATGTTGTTTTGGTGAACGACCACGGTGTCAGCTCCCAAACATAAGCTATGAGGATATGAACTATGGACAGAGTCTACTTTTTGTTTAGCCAGCGATATTACCAGAGCGTCTGGAGAAAGAGAGGGATCGACCTTTTCTTCAATACCCGATGGCGAAACAAGAGGGGAGAGTCCAATCGATTCAAGAAGTTCTTTTCGACGTGGGCTGGCTGAGATGAGGACAAGTGAATGTTCGAGTGTTGACATGGAATATTCCGAACTTTGGGTCGTTTATTGTATTTTGCTCAATGAGTTAGTTAACCGTTTTCTAAAGAACCACAACGCTTCAAGCCCCAAAAAGACCTTTCAGGATTATGAGTAAAGCACGAGCCAGAGCCAAAAAAGCCGCTGCAAAGAACCAAACGTTAGTCTTTGGAAAGCAACAATATATCCTTTTTGGAGCGTCAGTGGCACTCATTGCCTTAGGTTACACTCTTATGGCTCTGGATAATCAAATCGAGAGTTTTGTCTCCTTGACCTTATCTCCAATCATCCTGATTACAGGGTACATGTTGGTCATCTATGCCATCCTAAAGCGTTAAGCTCACGCTCTTCACCAAACGAAACAAAGACTCCATGACTCCATGGTATAAACAATTACACTGGCAAATTGTCATTGGGCTCATTCTTGGGCTCGGCTGGGGATTGCTCTCCAGTGCGTCGGGTTTCAACGAATTTACCACCGATTTTATCAAGCCGTTTGGGACCATTTTTATCAATTTGTTGAAATTGATTGCCATTCCGCTCGTTCTGGCCTCACTTGTGGTGGGTGTGACGAGTTTGAACGACACGGCAAAACTTTCGCGCATGGGGGGCAAAACAGTGTTGGTCTACATGTTCACCACGGTGTTTGCGATTACGATAGGGTTGGTAGCAGTGAATCTTATCCAACCTGGCACATCCCTACCAGAGGAGACCAAGCAATCGCTTATCGAATCCTATGAGCCAGTAAATGCGAACCCTACCGAGCAACTGGATCAAGGACCTCTTGACTTTTTTGTGCGCATTGTCCCTACGAATGCCTTTGACGCATTTGCCGATAATGCGAATATGCTTCAGGTCGTATTTGTGGCTCTGATACTTGGGATTGGACTTATATACATTCCTATTCAGCAGGGTGAGGTGCTTATTAATGTGTTTAGCTCACTGAATGATGCCATTATTAAGATTGTGGATCTCATTATGAAAACGGCACCAGTGGGTGTGTTTGCTTTGATGGCAGGGGTGATTGTAGATCTGGCAGGCGACGACTTGGGTCGAGCGGTTGAATTATTAGTGGCCCTGGGATGGTATTCATTGACCGTATTGCTCGGTTTGTTTATTCACATGGTGTTGGTTTATGGGACCTTACTAAAAGTTGTAGGCAAGATGTCCTTGCGAAAGTTTTTAATCGCGATGCGTCCTGCGATGCTTCTTGGATTTAGTACTAGTTCGAGCTCGGCAACCTTGCCGCTAACCATGGATCGTGTGAAGAACCATGTGGGTGTGGATGATGAGGTTGCGAGCTTTGTGTTACCGATTGGTGCAACGATTAATATGGATGGGACATCCTTGTATCAAGCGGTGGCCGCCGTGTTTATTGCGCAGGCATTGGGGATGGATTTATCGATTGCGCAACAGCTCACCATTGTCTTGACAGCAACGCTTGCATCGATTGGAACAGCCGGTGTGCCTGGCGCTGGAATCATTATGCTGGTCATTGTATTGCAGGCGATTCAGGTGCCGGTTGAAGGAATTGCACTGATTCTAGGGGTGGACAGGATCCTAGATATGTTCCGTACCACGATGAACATTACGGGTGATGCAACCACGTCAGTCGTTGTTGCCTCCATGGAAGGGAAGCTCCGAAGCAGCTAAAGGTATTCCTATGTAACGATCTCGCTCATCTTTGTCGAGGGTCATAAAGGTGTGATGGGCATCGTGCTCCATGAACCAAATCCAGTCGTTTTTAACAGACTCAGCGCATAGACGAGCCTTTTCCTGAAGCGTGACTGTAGGGCGCATGTCGTATCCCATGACCCATGGCACTGGCACATGGTGCACTGTAGGGAATAGGTCTGCAGCATAGACCATAGTGCGCGTTCCATTTGTAAGCCGTGGAAGCTGTTGACCGATCGTATGGCCATCAATCACGATCACATCAAATCCTGGTTCGAATTCATGGTCATCAGGGATGGTAAGGAGTTTCCCGGAGTCGCCGATGGGGGCAATATTATCGCATAAAAAACTTGCCGTCTCACGAGCATTAGGATTGTTGGCTTCTTCCCAATGGCGTTGATTGACAACAAAAGTAGCGTTATGGAAGCGGTGTTCAAGAGATGTTTGGTCTGCATTCCATGCCGTAGTGCCACCGCAGTGGTCAAAATGGAGGTGACTGAACACCATATGTGTGATATCGGCAGGGTCGACGCCCGCTTGGGCTAATGAATCCATGAGTGGGTCTTGGCCAAAGGGTATTCCATAGATGTCACATCGCTTTGCGTCGTACTTTGTGCCAATACCATTATCGATGAGATATCGATGGCCAGTCTCCGATGATTCAATCAATAAGCAACGCATGGTCATAGGGATACGTAGACGGTCATCATGCTCTATCGCCTTGGACCACATCGTATAAGGGACGACACCAAACATGGCTCCACCATCAAGCCAGATGTTTCCTGCGTCAATGGGTGTACATGTGAAAGGTCCAATTTGGAAGGGTGTGAATGAATTCATAAGATTTGTGCGTTTATGCAGTGTTAAATTAAGAAAAGAACGACGACTCTAGGGATGAATCAGGGAAAAAATTGGATGAGTAAAATAGCATACGCTCATGGACTGGGGTGCGTGATGTTGTTGGCTGGAGTTCATTATGCGATACTCGGCACTGATGTTGTTCTCGCTCAGGAAGCTCAAGCGCAACCTGCAGAATCTGTTCAGCCTGTCCAAGCCATAAGCGATGCCTACACGTTTGTCTCTGAGAGCGATGAGGACGCCTTTGCAAAAGGGATGCGTGCTTTTTATAGTGCCCAATGGGATCAAGCAAACTCCTATTTCTTGTCGGGCATGGCCTCTGAAAGTGATCCTGAACCTTTATTCTATGCTTCCTTGATTCCCTTTTGGGATTATTTCTTTGTGGGTGAATCCTCGGATAAAGCGGCCCGATATATGTCCCTTTCCGAAAATGCAATCCAACGTGCACAACTCAAGCATGAAACTCAGCCCAGTGATACAACACTCATTTCTATGCTTGGGGGGCTTTATGGTTATCGTGGGTTAATTGCAGCACGTGAACGTAATCCCATGCAAGCCCTTCGCAATGGTCTTCGTGGATTGTCATATACCAAACAACTCACCTCTTCGGCTTCTGAACGTCCTGAAGTGCTTATTGGGTCAGGAATCTATAATTACATGTCAGGTCGGGCGCCTGCTGGGATGAAATGGACGTTTTCGTTGTTGAATGTCAAGCCAGGCGAAGTCGACACCGGTTTTGAATACCTCGAGAAAGCGGCGGCAATGGAGGACCATCTTGCAATCGAAGCAGCCTCTATTTTGGCGTATATCTATTTGAATGAAGAGATGTACATGGATGCGGCTCGCCATTGGCGGCGGCTCTCTGAGCAATTTACAAGCAATCCTATTTTCCACTATTACCTTGCCGAAGCCTATTTCCATTCTGGATATGAGGAACGAGCATCAGAGTACTATCAGAGGGTTGTGTCGCTTAATTCTCCACATATGAGTGAATTGACTCGCCTGAGCCAAGAGCGTTTGCAAGATCCTTTGGCGGACGCCATGACCGAGTAATTGGCATTGGTTTGATAACGGAATGGGCTCACGAACTGAGCCTAGTCAACGCCATCTAGTTATTGCCCCTTCACGAATTAAAAAAGAGCTCATCGTCCACTTCTTGAATGATGCGCCACACAAAGGTCTCGGTCTCCATGACGAGGTGAAAAAACCGGAGCTCTTCGGTTTGAATTACATAATGAATGTGGAAGCCATGGCCTACGCGTTCTTTATGGGTCTGACGGATGGTTTTTACCTTGAATCGACGCCCATCCTGGGTCTCGAATCGATAGGGTGTGATTTGATGGGGGAGACGTCGGTTTTGAAACCCACGCATCACCGTTAACACATTAATGGCTGGGAACTTCTCAGGATTCATAGTAAGCTAAAGCGATTGGAACACCGTATCTGACACATAAAATATATGTACAATATATGTAAAATATTGTACCTTTTTTCTATGGATCCCAATCGCCCTTTTACCTACGACACAGATCAGGATGTGCATCGCATTACCCTGTATAGCACCGTTGCGCGAGATCATCAGCATCGTGATTTTCGCAGGCGACTCACCCTCCATTTAGACATGAATTGCTTTTATGCACAGGTGGAGCAACGAGCCTATAATTTGTATGGATTACCGCTCGCAATGGGGGGGTGGCGTAAGCCCAATGGAACCGCTCGAGGGATTGTTGCTACGGCAAGTTACGAGGCACGAAAACTGGGTGTAAAAACAGCGATGAGTGCTTTTGAGGCATCCCAAATTTGCCCATACTTGGTGTTTATGCAGATCGACTATGATAAGTATAAAGGGATAAGTCGCCAGCTTCGGGCGATTTTGGATACCTTTTCGCCCCAAGTGGAGAAATATTCGATGGATGAGTACTTCATGGATGTGACGTTTTTGCTTAAGCGAGGGCGTCAAGCGGTGGAAGCCTATGTGCGCGATCTCAAGCAAGCGGTATATCAACAAACGGGATTGGTCGCGTCGGTAGGAGTGGCTACGAGTAAGACCTATGCAAAGCTTGCCAGTGATTTGCGCAAACCCGATGGCATGATGGTGCTATTGACACCAGACGATGCCGCGGAGTATCTGTTTGAACTCCCATTGAATGAAGTATGGGGCATTGGATCCCGTCGATACAAACGACTGCTGTCATGGGGGTTACAAACGATCTCGGATGCTCATAAGGCAGGGCCTGTGCCCTTCAAACGAATCTTTGGGGAGATGCAAGGGCAGTTATTCTATGAGATTGTGACAGGTCGCGACCGGGCGAAAGTCCTAGAGAACGATCACCATATTCCTGATGAGGTGAGTTACATGCACACGTTTTCGGACTGGACGGTGGAAGCTGATCAAGTAAAAGGGGAGCTTGTCAAAGCGATTCGCAAGGTTGCCTACCGCTTAAGAGGGTATCAGCGCAAGGCGCATCAATGGGCGTGTCATATTCGCTTCCAAGAGGCACAGTGGGAGGGGACGACGTTTGCGTTTCAGACCGATGGATATACCAATTTAGATGATTATATCCTCAAGGCATGCCTTCCCAAAGCGATGCGACTCGTGGAACAGGCATTACGGAAGGGGCAACGGATTCGCGGTGTAGGGCTTCACACGATCGAAATGCGCCATCATGATCAACTCGAAATCTTTTTCCAAGAAGATGATCGAATGCGTGGGCTCTATCGTGCCACGGACTGCTTGAATAATCTATATGGTGCCGATACGGTCCGAAAGGTCGCTACAGATCATGGCGTGCCAGGCAACACCCATTTTGTGAATCGAAGTTAGGTCGTACCCCTAGGATCCTATCTACATGGTTATGGGGTTGTACTTCGAATACTAACCCCTCCAGTAAAAATCGGTGGGAGTTGACGATTTACCCCGAGTTCTTGCTCTATAACGTGTCCTGCTTCTAGAATGCGTTGTTCATCAAATAAGTGCCCAATGAGTGTGACTCCAGTGGGTTTTCCATCAGGAGAAAATCCATGCGGAAGAACTACAGAGGGATGACCCGTGAGATTTGTAATGAGTAGATTTTGATTCCAAAATGGGGGCGCAAGAATCATATCAACCTTTTGAATTTGTTCATGAATTGTCTGAATAAGCATTGAGCGAATTCGATTGAGTTGAATCCATTCGACGGCTGGAAAAAACCGTGCAGCTCGAAAACCATTAGGCCAAGCTTGAGGTTCTTGCCAAACCATTAGATCATCCTCTCCTGAGCGGGTGAGCTCGTCAAATGCCGCAGCAGCCTCTACAGTGAGTAAACTAAACATCCCCTCCAAAGGTAAATTGTGCTCAAAATCAAAGGAAACAAGTGTTGCGCCGGCCTCTTGGGCGACTTGTATGGTTTCCATGAAAAGGGAATCGCGCCAAGTTTCTGGGCTGTAGGATTCCTGCAAAAATGTTGAGGGTATGCCTATGGTTAGTCCATCTAATGAGTTTCTCCGGTTATACTCAAAAGGAGCATCAAACGTTGTTGCATCGAGTAAGTCCGCCCCGTGAATGGCGTCAAATACGAGTGCAGCATCTTCCATGGACCGAGTGATAGGGCCGATTTTATCCATCGTCCAACTCAACGCCATTGCCCCATGTCGACTCACACGTCCAAATGTGGGTCGAAGACCCGAGGAACCAGTCCGAACAGACGGTGAAACGATGGATCCCAAGGTTTCTGTACCGATTGCAAATGGGACTAAGCCTGCAGAGGTGGAGGCCGCACTTCCAGCTGAGGAGCCACTAGACCCTTGTTCAAGATCCCATGGATTCCGAGTTTTACCGCCATACCATATATCACCATAGGCTAGTGCCCCCAACGTTAGTTTAGCAACGAGGACGGCCCCAGCATCATCAAGTTTTTTCACTACAGTAGCCGTTTCGTCAATCACTTGGTTTTGGTAAGGTGTGGCGCCCCAGGTTGTACGTGTATTTTCAACAGCCAATAAGTCTTTTGCGCCCCAAGGAATCCCATGAAGAGGGCCACGAACTTGACCTCTTGCACGCTCTTGATCCATTTTTTGAGCTTGAGAAAGAGCTCTCTGGTCAAGTAACTGGGTAACAGATTCCAAGGTTTTGCCATAGAGTTCAAGTCTTTTTAGTACATAGGTGGTTAGTTCGACAGAGGTGAGAGCACCCCGCTCCATAAGTGTTTGTAACTGATTTAAGCTCATGAACGCCAATCGACTATCTTCAGGGCTTAATGAGTAGTCTCCAGTGGATGGTTCTGGAAGAGACACACTTGGGTATGGTGTTGTTCGATTGGGCGCTGTTTCACCCACTGGGATAGGATTAAAGACAAATGCTGGAGCGACTTCATTTGCGATGGGTGTGTTTCGAAGAGACTCGAATACGTCGGGGTATTCAGCAATATCATCCGACATTTGGTCACGCTCCTCTTTGGTAAACTCTATATCCACCAATGCATCTGTTTGAGCCAACCAGCTAGAAGAAAAAGGTGTAGGGGAGAATACTATGAAGTAGGTCGTGGCGCCAAGAGCCCCCAAAAAAGTGCCTATCAGAAATGATCGTACAGTCATATGAGTATATCTAAGTGCAGTAACGTGACAATGTTGTATTAGTATCTCTATAAAAGCTGTAAATCCCAATCTTTCGTGTGGGATTGCTTTGGAGTATATTCCTTGTAGCCTTTAGGTTCCCTCAAGGGATTCAAAGGGAAGACCAGTGAAAGTCTGGCGCTATCCCCGTAGCTGTAAGCTTCATGTTCGTTTTATCGAGTATACCACTGAGCAATGGGTCTAATCCATAGGCTTGGGAAGGTGATAAAACAGAAGCAAGCCAGAAGACCTGCCTAGAGTGTATCCTTGAATACGTTTTCGGGTGAAAGACGTCTCATTCTTCCAATCATGAAAACCCAACAATTATTTGGGGCTGTACTGCTGTATAGCTTCAGCCTGCTTAGCCCACTTTGGGCACAAACCAATGATACGCGCAATTCTACTGCGCTTTCAGATACCACCGTTACAATTTCTGATGGGGTGACGGTGACCGCAACTCGATTTCCATTAAAACTCTCACAAACTGGTAAAGTTGTCTCCGTTTTGGATCGTGAATGGGTGAAGGCCTTTGAGGATCAACCCTTAAGTTTACTGCTGAAACAACTTGCGGGAATCTTCACAACGGGGGGATATCAAAGCCAAGGGTCCACACAAGAAGTGTTCCTAAGAGGAGCAGATCAAGGTGATCTTTTGATCATGATTGATGGCGTTCCTGTAAGTGATGCCTCCCAAATAGACCAGCGCTATGACCTCCATTATGTAGACCCAAAATCCATTGATCGTATTGAGATCTTGAAAGGAGCACAAAGTACGCTTTGGGGAAGTCACGCGGTTGCCGGTGTGATTCATATCCTTACAAAACAGCATGTCGATACCCCAGTTGAAGGATCGTTCACGGCAGGCTTAGGCTCTTATCAACATCAATCACTAGGAGGAACCTTTGGTATTCGTAAAGGAGCATGGACTGTGCGAGTTTCTGGACAGTTAGAACAGACGGAAGGATTTAACGCAGCAGATGTGGCTGAACCTACGGGGGACGAGACCCGGGATGGGTTTTCCTCTGCCTCGGGTCGTTGGTCACTCACACGTCAACTGACTGAGAGCTCTAGGCTTTTGTATCGTGGCTCAATCCAGGGATATCAGACAGACCTGGATGGTGGTGCAGGGCTTGATGATCGAGACTACACAGCCGACCAACAACATCAAATGCATGCACTATCCTGGAGGGCGGTGACGGACCGTTCCACCTTTCAGATTACACAGCAGTATCTGGCGACCGAGCGAGTGTTTCTGAATGATAGCACACATAAAACAGGGTTTTCGGATTGGTCAAGGGGTGACTACGCATCCAAAGAGGCCTTTACCGATGCGTATTGGACGGCACAGTGGACACCCACAGTCACCTCAGTGGTTGGTGCACAAGTACGGTGGAATGCTACCCGTCAGAAGTATCGAAGTCTTAGTTCGTTTGGCCCATTTGAGAGCCAACCTTTGAGTGAATCAACGGCTAAAACGACAACTCTTGCTGGGTTTGGATCTGTCCTGTGGCAACCTTGGAGTCGTTTTTCCATCGAATTGGGAGGTAGAGTTACGTCTCATTCAACGTTTGGGGAGCATTTAACCTATTCCGTGAATCCATTGTGGCGAATGAGCCCCAACATCGATCTATTGTTGAATGTGAGTACCGGCTTTCGAGCTCCATCATTATATCAATTATACAGTGAATACGGCACGCTTTCCCTGCTGCCTGAAACGAGTCTGAATGCCGAAATAGGTGTATCAATTCGCTCCCAACAACAGGATGTAATGGCGCGATTGGTAGCTTACCAGCGGGATATAGAAGATGCTATTGTTTTCGTCACAGATCAGAATTTTATCTCTAGTTATCAAAATGTAGGCAGTGAGTTCAATCGAGGCATCGAATTGGAGGTTGAGTCGGCTGTTGGGCGATCTATAGCCCTGGCTGCACACGTAACATACCAGGAAGGGCATCGTATCCAAGATGGACGCAAAGAGAATACGGCAATTCGTCGTCCAAATGTGATGGGAGGATTGCGCATGTTGTGGAGCCCATCACCAAAATGGAGTTTTGCACCTTCGCTTCAATACATTGGATCTCGCCAGAAGGGGCCCTTTGATCCCGGTCCCGACACCATGGAGGAGGCTTGGTTGCTGGGATTACAGGGTCAATGGACGCTATTTGACCGTTTGAGTTTGTCAGGCTCGCTTATGAATGCGCTAAATGCCCCCTACAAAGAAGTGCCTGGATATAATACAGCTGGTCGAACAGCACACATTACCCTGTCATACACATTCTGAGTGTGGATAAAATGGCCATTTTGTGGATAAAACGAGCACTTTTACCTTGCTCAACCCCAAAGGCCTCAACTATATTCTGGTATTGTTTTTTGTCCAACTTACTGACACTACCAGACCCATTAGGCTGAACACCTAATGGGTTTTTTTTTGCCCAACGTTCTGTATAAGACTATGAGCTACAATCATATGGGGCAATGTAAGGACGGATATCAAAACAAAGGTGAGCATCACCAATCGATTGCCTAATTCCATCGCTTGAGCGATCCAGAGCAAGCCTGCTAACCCTGCAAAGGAGATCAACGTAAACGGCAGAGCCCTGTAGGCAAAGCCTGCAATGGTCAAGGGTTGGCCCTTTTCTCCAAAATAGGTGCGGATTTCATCGATATGCCCCATGCTGTGCCAAAATGCAAAATAGATTGCAAAACTTAGCAAGGGTCGAGCTGTCACAAACAAGGCGATCAACACAACGCTATCCAACAAGAATTGTCCTCTTTGTGACCATGATTGGAAGCCTATGAACGAAAATACAGGCATAAACAAGGCAAATTGTCCCAATGATCCCCAAAAAATGAGTTCATGTTGGGAGTTCATCCATTGAAAAAGTATCGAATCTTGAGGCAAAGCCTCCCCAACAATTGACAGGGCAACATCAGCATGAGCTGAAAGAATGAGCCCAATAATGGCTAACCCCCTTGAGACGGTTGCAGCAATCACCCATCCAGTGCTTGGCTCGTAGATCTCAAAACGATGGAAAAATCCTTCAATATCGGATTGGCCAAAGTGCAGTACTGAGATCACCATAAAAAGGATAAATCCAGCCGCGGGTGAAAAAAACCAGAGCACCGATAAGGCAACCATTAAAAAAAGATACCACCCATAGAAACGGATGTGATCCCAAATAGAACTGCCTTGCTCATAGACTTTGGCTGCAATCAGATGATCAATGGCCCCGTGGGGAATACCCACCAAAGCAATAGCTGCAGCGACAATCACAAGTTCAATTTGTTGCACTAGATCTGGAATCCATAGACTCATCGCAATAATGACGAATGCGATCGTCATCGTTAAGAGATTTTGTGTAGAGGATCGATGTCTCATAGGATGGTGAGGTTAGTGTATGGAGTGGAGTATGAGAATCATCTAAGATCCACCTTGTAAGATTTTGAGAGGATGACGTGCCATAGACCTAAAAAATGGAGCGTACGGTAGCCTGGAAAAAATCCACAATTCTTGGCCTAAATGACTCGATTCATCTAGAAATCGCAATATATCATGGATTGAATTACGTCGAAATAGCTTGTCAAATATGGGTAGACCATTTGCAGGTTCATGATCCAGAATAGACAACAGCATTAAATCGTAAATTCGAAATCTCGCAGGGGATTGTCCTGAAGGCGTTGGTGTAGCACCTCTGACCAATTGCGGAATGACCTGGTCTACTTGCGTTTGGATTCTTGAGAATGTGTATCCTGTTGAGGGCTTTGTGTGACCAGCCCATTGCCCCATACAGAGTGTGCGCTCGTTTAGCGTTGCTGCATAACGAGTGGTTGCCATGGGGATATTTCCTGTTTCTTTCCGCGTAATGGCATAGTCGCCTTCTTTAAGGTTGAACTCTTTTTGAATATAAGAGGCGATGGACTTCTCGTAGAAGGGTTCATCCATGCGAGATTTCGAAAAAAGGGTGCACTCAATAAGGGTCTCTGTTGGACTAAATGGCAGGGCATACATGAAGGTGAGTCCATTTCCTTGGAGGGTGTCAAAATCCATGAGTAAGGCGGTCGTTGGATCAAAGACTGGAATGGAGGTTTGGATTTCCCAACCGGTAAAATGTTGAATTAACGCGATGTCTGAGCTTGTTTGATTGTGAGCTTTCTTTGCAAACACCGATTGAAAGCACCAAGAACCGCTAAAATCACCTTGGGATGTTTTTACTACAGCTAGGGATCCTTTTTGATCAAAAGACTCAATAGTGGCTGCCAATAGCGTCACATTTGGCGCGTGGTTTGCTTGATCCAGAATGGTTTTTGAGAAGGTTTCGCTGCGCAAACAGTGGTAGGTATAAGGCGCAATCTCCTCGCGTTTGTGTACCGAAGGTGAGCCAACACTAAGCGAGGCCCATGAGTGCTCTAGCATGGATCCATATCCGTAGGGATCCTCATCTTTGGACCAAAAGCACCATGTTTTTTCCGTGTTGGGCTCGAGTGATTGATCAACCACTAAGATAGAGGAGGAGGCAAAAAAGGGGTGATTCATCATTCGGTGAAGAAGGCTTAGGCCAGATGCCCCAGCGCCTGCAATGATGAAGTCAACTTGTTTCATGGGGTTAAAATGCGAAGAAACCCAACAAAAGGGTATAAAAAAAGCACCATCCGTTGCCAGATGATGCTTTTTAAGATCAATGATCGTGTTTAGGCTTCAGCAAGCTTGAATCCAGCTGCTTCAGACTTCGCACGAGCAATCGCATAAATCATGACTCCGTAACCAGCTTTAGCTAGAACGTCAGCCAATGCATACCCAACCTGGATTGCAACAAGAGTATTCCCTTGCTCAATACCGAAGAATGGTAGACAGTATACGATTGGGTAGAAACCCCATGTACCGATCAGCAGAAGACGGATGTTGCGGAACAGTACGCGAACATTGTCTGGTTGATCTTCCATCGCTTTTCCTAATTCACCCCAAAGGATGTACAGGATGTAGACGAAAGGAATGGTAGAGAGTGTACCCCATAGTCCATATGCTCCAAATAGTGTACGCTCACCAAATGGCATGATTTCACCTGGATACCCAAGTGCAATCATAAGTGCAGATGCGATCACAAGTTTTGGAAGAAGAGAAGCGTTTTTCTCTTTGGTTAGACCCATAACGAGGACTAGCTCGACCAACAGGAGTGGCACAGTCAGTAACCAGTCAACGTAGCGGTAAGCGTCGTTGAATCCTGCGGTGTCAAACATTCCTGTAGCTGCATCATAGGCATGCTCGAAACTGCTAAAAATTCTGAAATAGTGGTATGCTGCAATACCTACAACTAGTCCAGATACAATCAGTGAAATGCGGTACTTCGGTGCAACCTGTTGTTGTCCCATCCAGAAAAACACGAATGCAGCAAGCATAGATGCAATTGTGAATGAGAACATGTTATACACCAGCGAGTACTGCGAAGGGTCAAGGGAAATTAAATCCATGATACCTAGTGTTTAGTTAACGTTGAGAGCGGTCAAGCCGCTTTAACATGTAAGGAAAACCGCTTCCAATTGCATGTCGTTCCCAATTTGTTAAATTTTTTAGAATAAACGTAACAATTTGGTGTTATTTGGAATTTTTCAAATCTAGATAACGTCTCTTTCTCTGTACGAAATAGGCTTTTAAAAGGCTGTAAGGCCATAAAGTGGCTGGATTTTCAGGATTTTGCCTTGAGCCTTTCTCCTTCTTGCGTTTAGCAAAGAGGTCTCTTTTTTTGGAGTACACGTATCCGTGTGCCCTCATAATCGCGAAGATATGCCGCCATTTCCCCTTTAAAGCCAAAGGAATTGCTGAAATTCCATCCAACACGAGCCGAAACCAAAACGTCGTAGCAAATCCTGCATCAGGAAGGTTGCGAATCAACATCACCAGATTATTTCGGTAGTTATAATAGGTTTTTTGAGGGTTCATGGGCTCTAAAGAACCACCTCCAAGGTGGTAAACGACACTCGAAGGTTCCACCCAAACCGAGTATCCACGGTTTTGTGCTCTCCAGCACAAGTCAATTTCTTCCATGTGAAATTCAAAGTCCTCATCAAATCCTTCAAGCTCATCAAACACCTCAGATCGTATAGCAAGAGCAGCCCCTGAGGCCCAAAAAATGGCTTTGGCGTCATCATATTGACCTACGTCTTGCTCTACGGTTTCAAATAGACGCCCCCTACAAAATGGGTACCCATATCGATCGATGAAGCCGCCTGAGGCGCCGGCATATTCGAACGACGCTCGATCATGAATGGCACGCAATTTGGGTTGAGTAATTGCGACATTTGGATTCTCAAACGACGTGGCAAGCTTGTCTAGCCAGTCAGGAGAAACCTCAACATCATTATTTAGAAAAAGAAGAAACGACCCTTCAGCATGCTCAGCGGCACGATTATTGCCCCCACAATAGCCGTAGTTGTCATCTAGGACCACATGTCGCGCCGAGGGCTCGTGTTCCCGTAGCCACGAAGCTGTATCATCTGTAGAGGCATTGTCTGCAACAATACACTCGTCCTGAGGCCCCAGTGAGGCAATCACGCTAGGTACATACTCCTGGAGATAGTGGCGACCATTCCAGGTTAGCACAATGACCGAAAATCTTTTTTTCAAGACGATGGAAGTTTGCTATTCTTTGCGTGATAAGATAACGCATTCCCATCCAGAAACATGAAGATTGGTTGTATCTCAGACACGCACGGTATGTTGCCAGCCGAAGTATTTGACCATTTCAAGGAGGTCGATGAGATTTGGCATGCTGGCGATTTTGGCACTATGGACGTAGCAGACCAGCTTCAACTTATCGCTCCTGTGGTCGGCGTTTATGGCAACGTCGATGGGCATGACCTTCGAATTGAATATCCTGAGCACATGCGATTTAATCGTGAAGGGGTCGATATTTGGATGACACACATAGGTGGGGTGCCAGGCAGATACTCATTACCTATTAAAGAAGAGATGGAATCACATCCCCCAAATGTGTTTGTGTGTGGCCATTCTCACATTTTGAAAGTGGCCAGGGATCCAAACCTCGACAACATGATTTATATCAATCCGGGTGCTGCTGGAATCCAGGGATTTCATCAAAAACGGACGCTTATGCGCTTTGAAATTCACGGGGGGCAACTCTCAAACATGGAAGTGATTGATTTAGGCCCCAGAGTATCGTCTTAAAGGGTATCCAGAGCCAATTTGGTAGCATTAAGTGCTGATTGCAAGACCAAGGGTATGCCTCCACCAGGATGAGTGCTTCCACCTACACGGTACAGATTTTTGAATCGAGGGTGTGCATTGCGAGGGCGCAAAAAAGCTGCCCAAGGTGAATTGGAGCTAGTGCCATAAATCGCTCCCCGATTCGATCGATAGGTATTAAAGTAGTGCACGGGGGTGTGGATATGCTGCACCTCGATGGATGCTCGAAGCCCTTTGAGGCCGCGCGATTCTAGCTCATGGATGAGTTTGTTGGCGTACTCAAGGCTCTCCGATTCGCGTTCTGCTTGACGGTGCAGTGTGTGCTCCTTCAATGGAGGGACGTTCACTAAGACAAACAAGTTGCTCCCACCCTTAGGTGCATCCTCTGAATCACTTGCAGAGGTATTTGAGATGTAGATGGTAGGATCCGAGGGATACTGGTGCTTGTGGAATATCTCCTCAAATTCGTTGTCATAATCGTTGGAGAAAAAGATGTTGTGATGGCCAAGTTGGGGCCATGATTTCTTTGTTCCCAGTAGTAAGACAAACCCAGAGCTGGAGGGTTGTTGCTCAAGCGCAGCGTCTTTTTCTCGCTTGGTTGCGCTTTGAGACGCCAAGCGTAGGGGGAGCTCAATACTGTCCGTATTGGAGATGAGTATGTCAGCTTCAAATGATTGACTTGAGGTGGACACCTCTACCACGCGCCCTTTCTTTGTTTGAATCTGTTGCACATCATGATCGTAATAGATATTGACGCCCAGCTCGAGACACGCTTTTTCTAAAGCCTTCACTAGCTGATAGAGTCCACCTTTGATATACCATGCGCCAAGCGATAGTTCGACATGAGGAATCACATGCAACGTTCCGGGTGCTAGGAAGGGACTGGATCCATTATAGGTCGTAAAACGCTTGAAAAACTTGCGCAAAAATGGAGATTGGACATGCTTGTCCACGACCTGACTCACCGTAGAGAAGGCTTTGATATCCAATAAATCGAGCCATGGAAGACCTTTGAGATCTTTGAGCCGTGCTAGTGGATTACGAATGAATGTCGCGTTGGTCTTTCGGTATAATTCTGAGGAGAGCTGAACCAATGCTTTGAACCCTTCGACATCATAAGGGGCAATTCGTTTGACCTCATCAAGTGTGTATTGAAGATTCGCGTAGTTCATAAAGGAGGCAGTAGAGTCTGCAACGGAGGGCAATTCACGATCCCAATAATGACATAAAGGGTCCATTGGAATACACTCAAGGTAGGATTCGAGTGGCTTAGGGGCGTACGAGAACACCTCTTCGAGGGTTTGCATCATCGTTAAAACACTTGGCCCAGTGTCAAATCGATACCCCTTTTCTTCAATTTGAGAACACTTACCGCCTGGAATCGAATTTCGCTCCAAAATCGATACATGATGTCCCTCAGAGGCCATAATCAGAGCTGAGGTTAAGCCGCCAAGCCCTGCTCCAATAACTACGATGTTTTTCGGTGAAGCAGGCAAACGTTTTCGATATGGTAAGTTTGTGGGAACATGTCTACGGGTTGAATGGAGCGTATTTCGTAGGTCTCTTTGAGTTGTGATAAATCTCGTGCCAGCGTCATAGGGTCACAACTGATATACACCATCACAGGGGAAGGACGTTCCTTAAGGAAGGTGACCAAATCGGGATGCATTCCAGCTCGAGGTGGGTCTGTAATAATCACATTGGGTGTGCCGACTGTCGCTTGCCAATCGTCTCGTTTCGTCCACTCCAAGGCATCACCTGTAACATAGCTGACATTAGAGATCTGATTACGTTTTGCATTTTCAATGGCTTCTTGGACAGACTGCTCATTTAGTTCTATGCCCACACACTTTTTGGCTAGATGATGCATGTACTGTGAGATGGATCCTATGCCGCAGTAGAGATCCAAAAGGGTGTTAATGGATTCATCGCCCAATTGGGATCTGGATTGCTCCACATACGCTTTGGCTACATCATACAATACCCTCGCTTGTCGAGAATTGGTTTGAAAAAACGTCATCGGACGAATGCGAAAACAAACATCCCCCAGGTTTTCCTCTATATAACCCGGCCCATGAAGAACTATTTCTTTGTGGTGGAGCTTCGTTGGGCCTGTGGAATCGTTTATAGTCCAAATGAAGGTGGTGATGTCTGGGAAAGTAGTCAGTAGGTGCTCTTTTAATGGTTCCATCATAGAGGTGTCTTCTGATGCAGTCACGAGGTTGACCAACCATTGATCTGTCGTCTCACCTTTGCGGATGAGGCAGTGCTTCATCCAACCTCTTTGTTTAACGGGAGACCAAGCTGGGATATCGTGTGACTGACACCACGACCGAACCGCGTCCACAATCTTCCATGAAGGGTTTGATTGCAAATGACACTCCTGTAAGTTCAAGATGCGATCAAACCTCCCAGGAGCATGCAAGCCTGCAAAAACACCATGAGACTCGAGTGGCTTGCCACTGGCAATCTCCTCATCGGACAACCACCGTCGATCCCCAAAACTGTATTCCATTTTATTTCTATACCCAAGGTGATCATCACCCCCTATAATCGGCTGTACAATAGATGGATCAAGCCCAGCTGTTCGTTGGATGGAATCGCGTACGATTTTGGTTTTGGCGTTTCGCTGTGCATCCATCTGGACATGTTGCCATGTACACCCCCCACATTCATGCGCATGGCTACAGGTCACTTCTATACGGTCTTTGGAGGGGGAGAGGAGCGAAAGGATTTTTCCTTCCGCATAGGATGATTTTTTCTTGACAATCCGAATCTGACAGACGTCACCGGGGATGGCTCTAGGAACAAAAATGACAAGGTCGTCCACCTTGGCCACGCCTTTGCCTTTGAACGCGACATCCTCTATATGGACGTCTACGAGTTGCCCTTTTTTAAGCGGCATGTAGGTCTACTATGTTTTCAATAACTCTGGTTGTACCAATTGCGCACGGTACGCCGTTGCAGCGTCGGTATGCTCTTGAAGTTTGGCTGAAACTTGATCAAAGCGACGAAATAGGGCGTCATTCACAGCTTCAATAAAGCTGCAGGCCAATTTTGGATGACGCTTTTTTAATACTTCATAATCGGCTTGGAAAAAGCCATAAAGTTCACAATTGGTGAGGCATGTCGCCGTTGATTTTCGACGATAATCGTACTCTATGGCAAACAACCCAAAGTGATCAGAGTCGCTGAGCGTAATAGAAGAATTGGACTCTACAGAGGTCTTGGACTCGTTCGTTTCCACGACCACATTGAGCTCAACCTGTCCATTTTCGATAAAATAGAGGCCTGTTCCGGGGTCATGTTGTGAATAAACGGTTTCCCCTTTTTGATAGGATCTTTTGTGGCAAAGATTCAAAAATTGCACCCTTTCAACCGTGGAAAAGTCCTTTAAGAATGGATTACGAAAAATAACTTTGGCTTGTTTCTTCACGTGACTCGTTTTGTTTGCCTCTAGAATGAATGCCCGATACCAAAACTAAAATACATTTTTTTGCTGTTAAACCATCCAGCTAACGGATCATGCGCTCTAAGAGAGAAATCGACTCTTGCAACCACAAATTCCCAATCAAAACGTAACCCTAGGCCTGAGCTAACCGCCATCTGCTTGGGAATCGCATCAAATGTAAACACACCTTTATCTAAAATATTTTGATTATCAACACCCCTTAATTCGCGCTGTGGGCCATACCATATGTTACCGCTATCGACGAACCATGCCAATTGAATATCTCCTGACCCACTAGATTCGACCACGGTTCTGCGTACTTCCATAAAGGCAGCCAATTTGATATCCCCACCCGGTCGAGTCACTTCACTTTGGGGCGTAGCACCGGGACCTAATCGAAAAGGCTCCCATCCACGAATATCATTGCTCCCACCGGCAAAGAATCGCTGATTTAAGGGGATAATTTGATCATAAGTAAAAGGTTGGGCGAAGCCTCCAAAAAAACGTGTTGCAAACACAGTAGAGGAGCCAAGAGGGATGTATCGCCTTCGGTCGAGGGTCACCTTGACAAATTGACTGTATTCCAAGCGATTATCTGATAGTGCAAGAATGGGCGGAAGGGAGCGCTCTAGGGTATTCGGTGTGATAATGAGCCGATCTAATAGATAGGGAAGTGTCCCGCCCATGCTGACAGAATATTCATAATAAACGCCTCGATTTCGCTTGATTAAATCGGTTGTATTACGCCGAAACGTGTAACGAACAGCACTCGAAATTTGGGGTCGGAAATCCTCAAGAATACGCAGGACTTGCACTGGGTCATCTGGGAACTGTAACTCTACATTTTCGCGAAAGGCGTCGCTTGGGTTGGTGTCAATCAGACTCAAATCAATGATGTCAACAATATGACGGTCCACATCATTGAGTTGAATATCAACCTGAGTGGCATATCGAATAGTTGAGTTGATGTCGAAATAGAGTTGATTGGCACGAGTGAAGGATAGTGTATGTCGGGTGAATGCAGAGCCCATCCCCAGGGTCGACTCCAAGAATCGCAAGGGGCGGCCAAGTGACGGGATGGTATATGTCATGGTTGCGTCTAGGCTTCGGAAAAGCGTCCCACTTGGGGCGCTAGGAGACTCTGAAATGGACGCAAGTGTAGAAGAGGTGACGTATTCAAAGTTTGAGTTTAGTCGTAGGTCGAAAAAATGACCCCGCCTTCCCACATTATTATTGTTGTAGGTCGCTCCAACCCCTGTTCCAAATCCGTATCGCTCCATTCCAAAGAGTTCAAATTGTAAGGAGTGCTTGGGATTTATGGTTAATGAGTACTCCAAAGGATAGATGCCGCCAAGTGAATCGTACTGAATGGCACCTGCTTGACGCGCCTCCTGTAATCGGAAGGCAGGCTGTCGTTGGAATTGAGACAGGGTTGATGCAATGGAGTTCTGGCGGTAGGCTTGACCAGGGGAGGCACGATTTTGTGAGGCCAATTGAGAAATCGATACCCCCGCATTTGGCGCCATCGCTGATGTGACATCAAATCCATTCGATGATAAAGTATCTAACCGCGTGGGACTGGACGCTTCTTCCGTCTCTGCTGAGGGTCCTTCTACTATAAAATGAACAGGTCCGATACGCAGCGACTGCCCGGGTAAAATTCGAAACTGACCTCGAACTTTGGTTGTATCTGACGCATTAGGCTCAATAAATAAAATGACACTGTCTTTGGTTACCTCACCGTAGGCGTGATTCCTCAAAAATGTGATAATCCGGTCTTGCTCACCGCGGAGTTCTTGAGTCATAAACGGTCGCTCTACAGGTAGTAGCTCACTTGATCGCCGTGTAGACTCTAGATAGGGTCCCTCTTTAAGAAATGAGGTTAATGTTTGCTCGTCCAGAGCGCTAGGAAACCCCACATAGTCTACCGATTCTAGCCGTACTCTAGCGCCCTCAGAAATTGTAAAGATTAGCTGCGCTTTTTGATCTTTTTGCTGGATCGATGATCGAATAATGGCGCTTCTATACCCCATGCTTTCATAGAAGAGTCGCAACCTCTCTTCGTCTTTTGCAACCTCTAAGGGATCTAGTATTGCTGGTTCTTCACCAAACCGACCGGTGAGTTGATAGAGTGCATACCAAGGCTTGATTCGTTGAATTCCAAATAGCCCTCGATTGGGTCGTGATCGGGTAATTTGTTGTAAGGTCTGAGTGGAAAAAGCATGATGACCTTCGAAGGAGACACGTTGTAAGAATAGAGGCTGTGTCTCTGTTGTTGCATTAGACTGGACGTCTAAATCGGAAGTAAGCGTGTCTTGCCCATTGGCAAGGGGAGTGCCAATAAGAAGGGTAATCCCCAGTAATAGGATGGTTATCCTATAAATCCCAGTCCTTGGGTGAGTGTTCATTACACATCGTCGTAGTCAAACCCATCATCGCCATCATCGCCATGAAAGAAATCCTCCTTCTCGATGTAGTCGGGCCAAATATCTTCAATATTTTCGTAAATAATCTCTTCTCCGTCCTCAAATTCTTCCAGCTCTTCAAGATTACTAATTAGCTGGCTTGGGCCTCCGTTACGCTCTGCCCATTCCAATAGTTCTTCTCGGGTAGATGGGAAGGGGGCGTCATCGAGGACGGCAGCCAGTTCAACAGTCCAAATCATGGGATAAGTCTCTAATTTAATTTCAAGTTACTCTCGTTGGGCTGAAGGTATGAAAAGTTTTCTTTCCCTCTGGAGCAAAGGAACAAAATTTTTGTATCTTTTTACAGTAAGAAAACGAGGACATTCTATGAACATTGGCGGCTGGGAATACCTAATTATTTTTTTAATCATTCTGCTTCTATTTGGAGCAAAAAAGATTCCAGATTTGGCACGTGGCTTAGGTCAAGGTATTCAAGAGTTTAGGAAAGCTTCCGATGAAGTGAAGCGTGAAATTGAACAAGGAAAGAAAGATGCTGAAGAAGCGGCATCTGCTACCTCCTCTACATCAAATGACGAGAAGACGACCTCTTCGTCATGATCTCCTCTTTTTTATCGGATAGACACGCTCTTCTTGCAGGAAAAACAACCCTGCCGGAGCTCATAAAGCGCTCTCTAGCATCTGTAGAGTCCACAAACCACGAGGTTAATGCGCTGATTGACGTGTATGCGGACGAAGCGCTCGCTCGGGCAGAGCAGATTCAAGGCAAGATAGAAAAGGGGCAGGCAGGTTCCTTGGCCGGTGCGATTTTCTCCTTAAAGGACCTTTTTGCCCACAAAGATCATCGACTCCAATCCGCATCTAAAATATTAGACTCTTTTACCTCCATCTACGATGCCACCGTGGTGGAAAGAATTTTGGCAGCAGACGCTATCATACTAGGTCGTGCCAACCAAGATGAATTTGGGATGGGTTCTTCCAATGAGTATTCAGTTTACGGCCCGTGCAAACACCCTGAGGACCCACAAAGAGTTCCGGGTGGTTCTAGTGGTGGATCAGCCGCTAGCGTTGCAGCAGGCTATTGTAATCTCTCGCTTGGGAGTGATACAGGAGGATCTGTTCGTCAACCTGCAGCCTTTTGTGGACTTGTAGGGCTAAAACCAAGCTATGGAAGAATATCGCGTTATGGTCTTGCGGCCTATGCATCTTCATTGGATACGGTGGGTTGTTTTGGGGCGACTGTGGCAGATGTAGCGGCGTGCTTGGAAGTGATTGCAGGTCAAGATCCACACGACATGACCACACAATCTTCAGCTGTCCCTGCCTACATGGAGCATCTTGAGCATCCTGACTCTGAGCCACTACGGTTTGGAGTGAATCCATCATGGTTTATGGAGGGCTTGGATTCTGATATTAAACATCGAATCGAATCACTTATCGTGGCTATTAAAGATCTTGGACACGAGGTCCATGAGATCTCGATGCCTGCTCAGTCAGCATCTCTTTCGGCATATTATGTACTTGCCACCGCTGAGGCTTCATCTAATCTAGCGCGATATGATGGTATTCATGCTGGATACCGTGCTGAGCAAGACGATCAATCCAGTCTTGAAGAGATTTACACGAAATCGAGATCGGAAGGGTTTGGACCAGAAGTGAAAAGACGTATTCTTTTGGGTACCTATGTGTTAAGTAAGGGGTATTATGATGCCTATTATGGAAAAGCTCAAAAGGTTAGGCGTTTGATTCAGCGTGAATATGAAGAGGTGTTTCAAAAGGTCGATGTTGTGTTGCTGCCTACAGCCCCCACTACGGCATTCAAGTCAGGGGAGAAGGTAGACGACCCCTTGGCAATGTATCTTAATGATGTGTATACACTCGCCGCTAATCTAAGTGGTATTACCGCGATGAGTGTCCCAATAGGTCGACACAGCAATGGGATGCCTATGGGTGTTCAGCTTCAGACCGCTGTATCAGACGAACTCAGATGCTTTCAAGCGGGTGTGCTCGTTGAAACCCTTGTAAAAGAACGAATGCAATGAACCGACTCAAGGGCAAACGAGTACTCATTACAGGGGCTACGGCTGGGATTGGAAAGGCATTAGCCTTTTTGCTCGCTGCAGATGGATGTGACCTGGTTCTGAATGGTCGCAGGGAAAAAAGGCTCCAGGAGTTGATCAGTGAACTCCAAAAAAAGTATCCATCTCAAGATTTTGAGCTATTTCTGGGTGATGTAGGGGATAAGCCGGGCGTTCAAGCCTTTTTTGACAATCGTGACGCCTCAAAATCTGTCGATATCCTTGTAAATAATGCAGGATTTGCGCTAGGGGTCGATCCAGTGTATGAAGGAGATCTGGATGATTGGGACGCTATGATCCAAACCAATATTAACGGCGTATTATACCTAAGCCGATATGTTTCACAAGAGATGAAGCAACGTAATACTGGCCATATTTTGAATGTATGCTCAATCGCGGGTCATGAAGCCTATCCTGGTGGTGCTGTCTACACAGCTACAAAACATGCGGTAAAAGCGATCACACAGGCGACAAAGAAGGACCTGCACGGGACAAATATTCGGGTAAGCATGGTCTCACCTGGATTGGTAGAAACTGAATTTTCTGAGGTCCGATTCAAGGGCGACAAAGCAAAAGCATCCTCTGTTTATAAAAACATAAAGGCATTGACAGCCATTGATATAGCAGAGATTATTCAATTTATTCTACAAAGACCTGACCATGTAAACATCTTGGATGCGTGGGTCTTTCCAACAGCACAGTCTTCGGCTCAAATGGTCCATCGTGACGAGCCGCCTTCTTCTTGAAGGGGACCCAATGGAGACTCTATCGACCTACGCAAAAATAAAGACCATCGCGGAGCTTGAGGACGTTGAGATTTTGACATCTTCTCTAGATGATTTGCTCTGGGTTTTGTTGGGTGTAGAAGAGCAATCGGATGCGACTATTCTGTGGTTTTATTTGCCGGGTAATGCGTCTATGGATGATTCCCACATCAAAGGGCTAATAGATTATCTAATAGATCTAGCTGAGCAATTGGGGCTAGCGATGTTGTTTGAGTCTTCGACAGAACAAGAGCGCAACTGGAACGAACAGTGGGAAGCGGGTATAGAACCCTTTCAATGGGGCTCTTTTTGGATTACTCCACCTTGGAGTGATCAAAACCCGCCTCAAAACACACTCCCAATTGTGATTCATCCCAAGATGTCTTTTGGCACAGGTACCCATGAAACAACTCAACTCATGTTGAGTTTGCTGGAAACCTTGGATCTTAAAGGTGCACATGGGGTAGACGCTGGAGCAGGCACAGGGATTTTGAGCGTCGCCGCCATTTTGCTTGGGGCTAAGTCGATGCTTGGATTTGACGTGGATCATTGGGCAGTAAACAATGCCACCGAAACCTTCGCGGCGAATGGAGTTGACACACAATGCACTATCCTGCAAGGTGGATTTGAGTGCTTAGAGCATGTGGATTCATGTGATGTAATGATGGCCAATATTCATACTCGTGTGCTATTAGATGGAGCCCCAGCGCTAGTTGAGGCTTGTCATTCAAAGGGCTCGTTGCTGTTGTCTGGATTGTTGGTCAGTGATGAATCCGTTGTGATTCAGCGATATCAATCCTTAGGTTGCACGTTGCGAGCAACCAGTCAACAAAACGACTGGCTGGCTTTGCACTTTGAGTGTCCAACCAAGAAACATGGTTCATGAGTTCTAAAGTATCACCTAGCAAAAAGAAGGCTGATTCGACCGGTCAACCTCCGAGAAAGGAGATTGATTCGGCCTTGGTAAAAGCTCATTTGGCCGGGGAGCCATCAGCGTTTAAGGCACTGAGTGACCGTTATCGGGATCCATTAATGTTTCATGTGCGTAAGATTGCCCGTGATGAGGGCTCTTTGGAGGATTTAATCCAAGAGATTTTCACCAAAGCGTTTGAGAATCTTGATAAATACAATCATGAATATGCATTTTCGACATGGTTGTATCGAATTGCGACGAATCACACCATTGACTCACTGAGAAAGAGAAAAATGGTTACACTCTCCATTGACGCTCCAATACAGGCCAATGATGGAGATGTGACCAGAGAATTACCTTCATCTGCGCCCAGCCCACACGATCAACTCCAAAAAAAGGAGAGAGCAGCCCATATTCATCAAGCGATGGAATCGCTGCCTGAGAAATACCGTGAAGTGCTGCGATTACGTCATTTTGAGGAGATGAGTTATCAAGAAATCTCTGAGGAATTGCAACAACCTATTGGCACCGTGAAAGCCCAGCTATTTCGCGCAAGAGAGAGCTTGATGAAAGCGCTAAAAGACACAATATCACAATATTAAGGCTCCTTCAGTTAAGGCATTTCCAACGAAGGCATTATAGAGCTTCTCCTTCCTGATATTGCCCTCTAGGATATAGAGCGATCAAGATTGTTGATCGCGCGTGCCGTGGTGGTGAGTCGCTGCCAACCTGCTCGCATCAACGGTGACCCTTGAAATTGCTCAAAAAATGTATCCTCCGTAAACTCACTCCATTCTTTGAGTGAAGGTAGGGGTGAGAATGCCTCGCGAGTCTCAAGTCCAGGCATTCGGTGAGGCACGGCTTTTCGATTCCAAGGGCAGACATCCTGGCAAATATCACATCCAAATAACCATCCATCCAACTGCTTTACGGTTTCGTTGGATAATTCCTGTTTATGCTCAATGGTTAGATAGGAAATGCATTTGCGTGAATCAATGACTGAGGGTTTAACAATGGCCTCGGTCGGGCAGGCGTCAATGCAGGCAGTGCACGATCCACAGTGGTCCTGCATTGGCTGATCCGGGATAGTTTCTTGGTCAAGAATGATTTCAGCAAGCAAAAACCACGATCCATGAGTTCTGTTGAGAATATTGCCATTTTTCCCCAGCCAGCCTATCCCTGATCGTTGGGCCCAAGCACGCTCCATGACGGGTGCTGAATCAACAAATGCACGTGCATGGATGTCAGGGCTAATGGTTTCATGAAGATGATTGATGATCCCATGACACGCTTTTTTGAGCACTTTGTGGTAGTCTCTGCTTTGGGCGTATTTCGCGACTCGAGGCACTCGTGATTGAGGTGATTCCCATCTTTCTTGAAAGTGGTAGCCAGCCATGAGGCAAACCACGGTTTTGGCGCCTTCCACTAGCTTTGTGGGGTCAATGCGCTTATCAAAATAGTGTTCCATCCATGCCATCGATCCATGGTGGCCTCGTGATAACCACTCTTCCAGATGGCGCGCTTCCTCAACAAGTGGCTCAGCTTTGGCAAAACGGCATGCGCCAAAACCGAGCTCTTCAGCCTTCTGTCGTATTTGACGAGTTAGGAGGAGGGGGTCCACATGTTGAAGTCTTTTGACGGTGGATCGGTCTAAGGAAGCCGATCAATGAGTGCGCCTATTTGACGTCGATGAGTTCCACTTCGAAGATGAGCATCGATCCGGGTTCGATGATGCCACCTGGACGCGGGTTGTCTCCATAGCCGAGATCTGCTGGAATGTAGAACTTATATTTAGCACCCTCTTTCATATACTGAACGCCTTCTGTCCATCCTGCAATAACGCCATTCAACGGAAACGTGACGGTTTGACCACGGTCGTATGAGCTGTCAAATTTACGCCCATCCAGGAGTGTTCCTGAGTAATGAACTTCAACTTCATCGGTTGCAGCGGGGGAGTCACCTGTTCCTTCTTCTAATACCTCGAACTGAAGACCGCTCTCGGTCGTCGTTACTTCAGGTCTTTGGCCATTTTCTGCCAGGAATGCTTCTGCTTCTTGTCTATTTTGGGCTGCTTGATTGGTCATTTGGTCTGCCGTCATTTTTTCGAGTTTGAATTGAAGTGCTTGCACGGCATTCATCATCTCTTCTTCAGAGAGCTCAGAGCTATCACCTACAACTCCGCGTTGAAATCCCGCAACAAAGTTTGTGTAATCGAAGTCTTCATACCCCGCAGGGTTGAATTGTTGCCCGTAAAGATAGCCAAGACTATAACTTAATGAATCAACTTCTTCAGAAAATGAGGCTTGAGTTGGTCCATTTAAATCTTGCGTACAAGAGGTAAGGGTAAAAAGACCTAAAACGGGTAGGGCAAACTTGATTGTTGCTGATTTTAAGAATGACATATCGATGTTTTTGAGAGGTTGGGTAAAAGCTTTTTTATCTTGTTGAAATTACACACAATTCAAGCGGTTAAAAAAACAGATTGAAGTTCACTGAATTCAAGCTCTCGGAATCACTTTTGCAGGGCTTACAAGACATCCAGTTCACCGATGCAACCCCGATTCAAGAGCAATGCATCCCTGCTATACTGGAAAAAAAAGATGTTATAGCTACGGCTCAAACTGGTACCGGTAAAACGGGCGCTTTTGCGATTCCTTCCATTGAGAATGTTATGAAAAGCGATAAAAAAGGGGTGAAATGCCTTATTTTGAGTCCAACAAGAGAGCTAGCGAGTCAAATTGATGAGCAGATTTATGCCATTGGCTATCACACGGGCGTGTCTACGTTTACTGTGATCGGAGGGAGTGATTTTGCGGCGCAAGCCAATGCGATCCGAGATGGAGTCGATATTATTGTAGCAACTCCGGGCCGCCTGATGGATCAAAAAAAGGTTTCAAGTTTAGATTTTTCATCGGTTGATGTGCTGATTCTCGATGAAGCAGACCGTATGCTTGATATGGGGTTCATGCCGGACATTAAAGAGATTATATCCTGGCTTCCAAAAGAGCGCCAGAATTTGTTGTTTAGCGCAACGATGCCAGACGAAATTGCAAAGCTGACAAAATCCTTTATGAAGGATCCAGTCGAAGTGAATATCGCTCGAAGCAAGCCAAATGAATCGGTTTCGCAGTTTGCCTTTGAAGTAAAGAGCGAGCAAAAAATTCACATCGTCAAAGAGGTGATGCGTCAAGTGAAATGGGAGTCATGCATCATTTTCACGTCCACCAAAAAGGGGACAGACGAACTTCAACGCCTGCTAAAAAAAGAATCGATTCGTGCGCTGAGTATTCACGGTGATCGATCACAGGAAGAGCGCTCCAAAGCACTTCAGGCGTTTATGAATAACGAAATCCCCGTTATTGTTGCTACCGATGTCTTGGCTCGTGGAATTGATATTAAAGGGGTTTCAATGATTATCAATTATGATGCTCCAAACAATACAGATGACTATGTGCATCGTATTGGTCGAACAGGGCGTTATGATCGAAAAGGAATCTCTATTTCGTTTTTCACAAAGCGTGATGCTCGAATGCTTCAAGAAATTCTTGGAATAGATGGTATTAAGTTGACTAAAAAGGACTTAGCGGGTATAGAGGATGCTTCCAAAGAGGTCACTTTTGAGTTGCCTAAAGAACTTATGAATCCCGCCCCTGCGTCGTTTAACTCTAAGGGATCAAGCAAGGTATCGTCCACAAAAACGTCTTCAGGAAAGCAGCCAACGGCTAAAAAACCTGCAACCAAACAGTCCTCACAATCCTCGGCCAAAGCTGAAGAGGGGCGTAACAAATCCTCACAAAACAAGCCTGCACGCAGTGATTCATCGCGTCAAGGAGGCGCAGGTAGTAGCCAGAAAAGGTCATCATCCTCGAATAGATCTTCTAATACTTCCTCGAGGAACAACAATGGTAGGTCTGGTAGTAGTGGAAGGCCTGGCGGAAGTAGATCTGGTAGTGGAAGGCCTGGCAGTAGCAGGCCCGGTAGTGATAGGTCCAAGTACAATAAGCCCAAGCAGGAAGTCCCAGAGGTGCCTATTGAGTGGATTCCAAAAGCACGACGTACAGCAAAACGATCATGGAGGGCCAAAAAAGGCTTTGTGGGATTACTGCTGAGTTTTCTTCCTAAACCCTAAACTT